>ERZ857775.1328-NODE-1328-length-29927-cov-5.319229_pt1 | contig 29927 bp, 23 predicted proteins | sample MGYA00519698_ERZ857775 | MGnify/ENA primary metagenome ERZ857775 (study PRJEB31778, sample SAMEA3449363) | human gut metagenome | biome: human gut; feature: human-associated habitat; material: faeces | place: United Kingdom | collected 2010/2012 ...
TCTGACTGAGAGTTTACTCACTTAGCCGCGTGTCCACTATTGCTGGGTAAGATCAATCTCCCTCCAGACCACCACGGAATGTTCGATAATACTGTAGGAATTCGTTTTTCACTATGCAGTCCTTGTGAATCGACACCTTCCTCAGACTGTAAAGTTGCTTAAGTGTTTTGACGCATTATGATTATTAATAGCTGTAATGAATCATTGAGTAATAATTGATAGGTTAAAACATATAGGATAATTCTTGTGTGATCTGTATTTTGTGTGACTTGGAAATTAGTAAAATTCCTAGAGATAATCAATAAGTGAATTTTAAATAAGGAAAATAATTTCTACGAAAACTGTTCGTCGAGCTTATGAAATGTTTGCTCAAGTATATCTAGTTCATCCAGTTGCAGATAAGTATACCTCCAGTGTATTGGTAGCTGTAAAGCCAAGGGCGGTAGCATTCCTGAAGAGATTAGGAGCATATCATCAAATTCAAAAAGTGGGTTTGAAGTCTAGAACGTCACCATAGAGACATTATTTATACGAGAAATACGAACACGTTTTGGTAAATTTTGTATGGGATATCAGTGGGCGATTCTAGAACCTTCTGTGCATCTGCTGGGCATTGGGGGTTATGTTATGCACCACGATGCCAGACATTTCGTTCCAGGAAAATAAGCTGCGAAGTGTACTACAAAAGCTGCTTCCATGATGAGCATGGTCGTGGCCTGACACTGACTCCAGCCATGCTAGTCAGGACCGGGCAAAGGGGGGCAAGAAGCCGCCATTCTATCGCAAGTGTATCTCCCCTCTTTTTTATTATTTTTGTTTATCTGTTATTGATAAAGTACGACTATTATTATTGCGACAATTATTTACTAGTTAGCATTTTTTATCGAAGTTGAGGGTGTGCTGAACGGCTCATGAAAATATTAGAGTGTTAAAGTTTTTCAGGACTTAGATTTTTGGGGATAGTAATTTAAGAATTTATGAAAACGTTTATGCCTTACTGAGTCATTACAAAACAAATTTATTTAATTGTTCCCTCTTTATGTATAAGAGGAATTTTCTCTTCCATATGGTTGTTATTATTAAATTTTATAAAAAAGATAGCAATATACGGGGCCATAAAAATAATATTTTTAGGGATGTGTGTTGCATATGTAGTACATATCCAAAAGATAAAGGATATATTCGTAATTAGTTATAAACAGATGATGTAAACACCAGTTGACTAAAGTCAATCTTATACTGACAACATCTATGATTAATTTGCGTGGTTATAATTTTAAATATCTTATATTTATGGGCTATTATTGATATCTGTCAGAGTATCAATAATAGAAGGTAATTGTTTTACATACTATCAACTTTTGGATAACGTTTTAAAATGCACCTTACACATCGTATTTTATTATTTTCACTAATCTTTTTTATAACGGCCTGCGCACATGATCCAAAACAAGTTGAAGCCTCTCGTCCATTGGTAACAGCGATTAATTCTTCTTATTCTCTTATTCCTGAAGATTTGCAGGCACCATTAAATAACCAAGATCAAGGCACGACATTCAACAAAAATGGCGTAATTTATACTATTGAGGAAAGGTATATATCGGCTTTAGGTTCTCAATGCATAAAGTTAAGTTATGCGATGAATAAAAATTATTCAAAGCGAAGTGTTGTATGTAAAGAGAATAACAAGTGGTATCAAGTACCTCAGTTGGAACAAACATCAGTTAGCACTTTGCTTATTGAAGAATAAAGTTGAAGGTAGACGGTTAGAAAATAATGAAAATTTCGCAACTTAGCACTCTTCTCTTTCTTATTTCTGCATCAGCATTCGCCGCAATAGAGCAAAATCAATCTAATGGTTCACATTTAGGTTATGATCTTGCTGCCTCGACAGGAGAGTCTCGGAAAATGCTAGCAGACATCACTGGACAGCCTAATACAACCTCCACAACAGGAAGCTTCACACAACAGAATCGTAATGGGATGTTGCTTCCAGGAGAGTCAGATGTACGAAAATTACTGCCGCAATCTGAAGCAGGCTTACCTCCTCCGTATGGTGCTAATTTATTTGCCGGAGGCTATGAAACAGAAAGGAGTGACGGCTTAAGCGATAATTATTTGATTGCTCCTGGGGATAAGTTAAATATCTGGATTTGGGGAGCGGTCAATTTCTCTAATGTGGTTACGGTAGATAATCAAGGAAATATTTTCATACCTGATGTAGGTCCAATAAATGTAAAAAATGTTCCTGCAAGCCAAGTTAATCAGTTGGTGGCAAGTAAGATCGGTGATGTATTTACCAATAATGTAAATACTTACGTAAATCTTTTGACTGCAACCCCTGTAAGTGTATTTGTTACGGGGCCTGTAATTCGTCCTGGGCAGTATGCAGGACAATCTTCTGATAGTATATTGTATTTTTTAAAACGTGCCGGTGGAATAGATTCTGACCGTGGAAGTTATCGAAAAATTAAGGTGTTACGACAAAATAGAGTAATACAGCAAATTGATCTTTATGATTTCATACGGTATGGGAAACTCCCGAAGCTGGCATTAAAAGATCAAGATGTGATTTTAGTTGAGCAACAAGGTCCAATGATCAATGTTGCGGGAAAGGTTCGAAACCCATTCCGATTTGAGCTTACCCAGCGCAATGCATTAGGCTCTGAATTGGTGAATTATGCACTTCCTCTCGCAAAAGTCAGTCATGTCGGTGTGATTGGCGACAGGGAAAGCGGCCCGTTTTCCGTCTACTTGCCGTATAAAGATTTTACACGTCTTCAACTTAAAGACGGTGACAAAGTACTTTTTAATGATGACATGCATGCACAAGTATATGATATACAAGTATCAGGCAGTTATATGGGACCGTCATATTTCACGGTTCGTAAGCAAACTAAATTGCATGATTTATTGAACTATATCCCTATTGACCCAGAGCTTGCGGATTATCAATCAATTTATCTGATACGAAAGAGTGTGGCTGCAAGACAAAAAGAGATGCTGGATGAATCTCTAAACCGCTTGGAACGTAGTGTATTTACCACACCCGCGCGATCTGATGGTGAGGCGAATATACGTGCTAAAGAAGCAGAGTTAGTGATGCAGTTTGTTGAAAAGGCTCGTAAAGTTCAACCGCTTGGTAAAGTAGTAGTTGCAGATAAAGGTGTTATTGCCAATATCCAATTAGAACAAGGCGATCAAATAGTTATTCCAAATAAGACTGATCTTATTCAAGTGGGTGGTGAAGTGTTGATGCCACAAGCAGTAGTATATAATGCCGATGCTAATTTGGATGATTATGTTGCATGGGCCGGAGGTTTTACTGAGCGAGCTAACGACAAGCGAATTGCTATTGTACATGCAAATGGTCTTGTAGAATTTAAAGGGCAAGGTAAAGTACAACCGGGGGATCAGATATTGGTTCTACCTCAGGTTGATAGCAAAACCATGCAATCATTTAAAGATATCACACAAATTATTTATCAAATCGCTGTAGCTGCTAACGTTGCTATTAAATGATTGAGTGTTTTAAATTTTAATCGGAGGCTCGTTGCTATAATGAGCCGATTATTTGGGTAAGTATTAATGGACAAACCCATTATTAGTCAAACTCCACGCACTTCTTTGCAAGTATTACGTGATGTAGTATTTGGCTTATTAATTCGTGAGCTAAAAACAAGATTTGGTAATTACCGACTAGGTTATGCTTGGGCATTACTTGACCCATTATTAATGATTAGCCTGTTCAGCGTAGTATTTGGGATGAGAAGCCAAAGTGGCTTTGGTGGTGTCCCAGCCCAGGTTTTTATTACTGCTGGTTATTTACCTTTCATGTTTTTCAATAAAGTTGTGACTCAGTTGAAATCTGCTGTCAATGCTAATATGGGACTTTTTTGTTATAGACAAGTGACTCCTTTTGCAACTTTTATAGCACGTTTTATGCTAGAAACAATGGTGGGCATGATTGTCGGTATCATCCTGGTACTAGGATTATTGTGGTTTGGCTTTGATGCAATACCTGCCGATCCATTGCAAGTGATCCTTGGTTATTCTCTTCTGATGCTGTTTTCTTTTTCTCTTGGTATTGTATTTTGTGTTATTTGTAACTTAGCGCAAGAGGCAGATAAATTTCTTAGCTTGTTAATGATGCCTTTGATGTTTATCTCTTGTGTTATGTTTCCTCTTGCTACTATTCCCCCTCAATATCAGCATTGGTTTTTATGGAATCCACTTGTGCATGCTGTAGAACTAATCCGAAGGGCATGGATATCTGGTTATCGTAGTCCTGATGTAAGTTGGGCGTATCTGTCGGTTGTCACCTTATTATTGCTCACTTTTGCTATGAGTTGTTACCGATTACGGCATCGCCAATTGATTGCTAGTTAGCGTTAAGAAAAATGATTATTCTTGATAATGTATCAAAATATTATCCAACTAAATTTGGACGAAATTATGTCCTGAGGAATGTAAATATTGAGCTACCAAGGGACCGTAATATAGGTATTCTAGGTATCAATGGAGCAGGAAAATCTACTTTGTTACGTTTGTTAGGAGGGATGGATACGCCTAACAGGGGGAAAGTAACTCGTCTCTGCCGAGTATCTTGGCCTCTAGCACTAGCTGGGGGATTTCAAGGTAGTATGACTGGTCGTGAAAACACGCGATTTGTTTGCCGCATTCATGGTGTACGCGATACAAGCACCGTAGAAGAGTGGGTTAAAGAGTTTTCTGAAATTGGACAACATTATGAGTTGCCTATTAAAACATACTCTAGCGGCATGAAATCAAAATTTTCTTTTGCTGTTAGTATGGCTTTTGATTTTGATATATATCTTACCGATGAAATTACCTCAGTAGGTGATGCACGTTTTAAACAAAAATGTATTGATGTATTTAACAAAAAGCGAGAAACAGCTAGCTTGATTATGGTTTCGCATGATATGAAAAATCTACGACAACAATGCGATATGGGCATCTTGTTACGTGATGGTAAATTAGAAATTTTTGATAATATTGATGATGCCATCAAAATTTACCAGTCACTTTGAGCAGCAACTGATTATGACATCTCCGAATTCTTCATCCTCAATATCTCGCTTTGCGCGAAAGTTAAGAAAACTGAACAATAATCCAAAACTATTTTTGATTGATTCGAGAGGATATCAAATTGCACACCGCTCGTGGAAGAAAAGTTTACAGCTAGGCAGTTTTCTTTGGGTAGTTATCTGCTTTTCTATCGCAGTGCTCTATTTTGGCTTCATTGCTTCCGATCGTTATGTGAGCCGGGCTGAATTAATGATTAAACAAGCCGATCAAGTTAAAATGTTGCCTGATGCGTTATCAATGTTAGGGATCGGTGGTAGTAATCATCAGGATATATTACTCGTTCAGGATTATATGAAGTCATGGGATATGCTGGCCAAGTTGGACAAAGAACTTGCACTTAAAGCACATTTCCAGAGTGATAGTGCAGATTATTTCTCGCGGTTGCATAAGGGAGTCAGTAGGGAGGATTTTCTTGATTATTACCGCAAACATTTGACGTTACACCTTGATGAATTATCAGGAGTACTTACCGTTGAGTTGCAGACATTTGATCCCCAATATGGTCAGCGAGTTGTTGAGTTAATGCTCAAAGAATCGGAGCGTTTTATTAACAAATTAGGTCATCAGGTTGCGCTCGAACAATTGGCCTTTGTTGAAAAAGAAGTAAATAGAGCATATCAACGCTTACAGGATGAAAAAGCTAAAGTATTAGAATTTCAGAATAGCCACCAACTTATCAGCCCTGAATCTACTAGCAGCGCACGCTTGGAAGTGGTCAGCCAGATTGAAGGAGAGCTGGTGCGTCAACAGGCGGAGCTAAAACAACTGCGCAGCTATATGAAGGAAACCGCACCGGCCGTAGTCTCGTTACAGAGTCGAGTTGACGCCCTAACCAAGCAGCTTGAACAGGAGCGTGCTAAGCTGACTGGTCAAGATAACGATGCCATGAATGAAATCACCGCCGGTTACATGGATGTACAAACGGAGGCAACCTTGGCAGCGGATCTCTATAAAACTGGCCTTATCAGCTTAGAACAGACGCGGGTTGAGGCATATCGAAAACTTAAGCACCTATTGGTTATCACCCAACCAACTTTAGCGGAAGATGCCGAATATCCACGACGACTTTATAATCTTGCGACTGTGGGCGTATTACTTTGCTTGTTCTATGGCCTGATTATTATGGGACTGGCGACTTTGCGTGAACACCAGGATTAATGAGAAATTACTTCTGAAAATAAAAAATATGAAAATCGCAGTTCATAATAACTTGTTAACTTGATAATGTTTTAATTACAAAATCACTTAAGAAGGAACTAGTGTGATTATAATAAACACAAAATTGAATTAGTAATATGAAATTATATTCTGATTCGGGACGTTAAGACTACAGTAAATATTTACTACTGTAATTTTCTGATTATAAGTATAGGTTTTTTTGTATGTCAATCATTAAAAAAATATTCAAGAAAAAAATAAAAAAAGTCAGCGCTAGTAACGATATTGCTTTATCCGTTATATGTATGACTTATAACCATGGAGCATATATAGAGAAAGCATTAAAAGGGTTTATCGAACAAAAGACAAATTTTAAATTTGAGGTCATAATTGGAGATGACTGTTCAAATGATGATACACCAGAGATAATAAAGAAATATGTAGAACGTAATCCTGAATTATTCATATTCATTCAACGAAGTGAGAATGTGGGGCCAAGGGAAAATGTGAATTCACTTTGCAAAATAGCAAGAGGACGATATTTAGCGTTCAATGAGGGGGATGACTACTGGACATCTCCATATAAACTACAGAAACAGTATGATTATATGGAGAACAATAAGTCTTGCGCAGTTTGTTTTCATCCAGTAGAGATAATTGACGAAAATGATAAGGATTTTATAGATATATTTCCTAAGAATTTAGAGAGTTATAAGTTAACAACTAATGATTTGATAAAAAGAAATTTTATTCAAACTAACTCTGTTGTATATCGATGGAATGATATAATAAAAAATAAAGTGTTAAATTATCTTGATGACGTCGTAATGCCAGGCGATTGGATGAGACATTTAGTTATATCTACATTTGGTGAAGTTAATTTTATTCCTGAGGTGATGAGTGCTTATCGAAAAAATGATGGTGGCATATGGGGAAAATTAAGCGATAAAGAAAAAAGACTGAAATATGGGCAAGGAGAGATAAGGTTTTTTGAATCTGCAAAAACCCTTGTCGGTGACTCTGAAATAAAATTATGTGAAGAGAGAATAAAAAAAGTATTTACAGATCTTTTTATTGAGCATTTGTTAAACTCAGACTCAAAACATCTTTATGCGCTAATAGATAATAATAGACATGTTGCAGAGGATGTTTTATCAACTTTAATCCCTAAAATGTCAGTTCATAAAATAAAAAGTGAACATAGTCTGATAAGTGAATTAGAACAATCGTTAAAAGTAAGTGTGGTTGTTACATCATATAATCATGAGAGTTACTTAAGACAAGTTTTTGAATCGATCTTAATGCAACGTGGATTCTTTTCATTAGAAATTATTCATGCAGATGATTGTTCTCAAGACAAAAGCTCAACAATATCCTCTTCATTCAAACTAAAGCACAACCAAAAAATAAGAGTTTTACACTCTACAAAAAACATTGGAATGCTAATGAATATGAAAAGAGCATTTCAGGAATGTAGTGGTGACTATATTGCCATTTGTGAAGGTGATGACTATTGGCTTTCGGACGTGAAGATACTGAAACAATTGGCTGTGATGTTAAAAAATAAAAATTACTCTATGTGCTTTAACTGGATTTTGTTAGAATATATTAATAATGGTTCATTTATTCCACATCCTCAACAAGCTAATTTAAATTTAAGCAGTATAAATTTCCATGATATTGTAAAAACGCCAATTACAGGAAACTTTTCATGTTGCTTTTATAAAGCTGATGTAATTAGAACTATACCGGATATTTACTTTGAGGAGAAAGGCGCTGCAGACTGGCTCTTTAATGTATGCGCTGCAAAACAGGGCGATATTGGCTTTATACGGGAAATATTATCTGTTTATAGAATTCACAATAAAGGACAATGGTCTGGGTTAGATATAATAAAACAAAAAGAGAAAATTGGCATGGCGAAAGATACGTTTAGAAGATTTTTCCCAGAAATGTATCCTGAAGATAGCAGTATAGGTGATGTTATATTACCAACAAAAATAGATTTGAGCATTAATAACTCAATGAAGTTTAATATTGATAGATTTATGATCCAGGATTACTATGTTGATATCTCTGGGTGGGTATTTAAAGTCGGTGAAAACTGTCATGCAAATGACAAAATAAGGATCTTATTAGTTGACTCAAACGGCAATGTGAAAAAATCTGCTCCAGCAAAAATTATAGAAAGACCGGATGTTGATAGATACGCTAAAAAGACCTACCCTAGCTATAAAGAAAATGACTATAGATGCTCTGGCTTTAAGTCTACTATACCTATTGAAAAGTATGGGGAACAGTTATATATTGCAGTATACATTATTAGAGTCAGTGGTACTAATGACGTTGCGATATCAACCTCAATTTATAATTTTTAAACACCAATGAAGAGTGAATTAAATGAAAGAAATTATTCCAGTAACAAAACCTTATCTTCCTGCATTAAAAGATTTTATACCATATCTAGAGTCTATTTGGGAATCAAAAATTATTTCTAATGGTGGGCCATACCACTTTGAGCTGGAGAGAGCATTAGCTGACTTTTTAGATGTTAAATATGTTTCTCTATTCACAAATGGAACCATTGCTCTAGAAACAGCTATTCGTGCATTGGAAGTTACTGGTGATGTTATAACTACTCCCTACTCTTTTGTTGCAACAAGTCACGCAATAAAACTGATGGGATTGAATCCTATTTTTGTTGATGTAGAGGAAGGTGGGTTTAATATTGATTATCGCAAAATAGAAGAAGCAATTACACCTAATACATCAGCTATTTTACCTGTTCATTGCTATGGATTTCCATGTGAAAATGACAAAATCATTGAGATTGCTAAAAAGCATAACCTCAAGGTAATATATGATGCAGCTCATGCATTTCATGTAAAGGAAGATGGTCAAAGTATTTTAAATTATGGTGATCTTTCTATACTTAGTTTCCATGCAACGAAGGTTTTTAATACATTTGAGGGAGGTGCTATTATTTGTCATACAGAAGAAATGAAAAGAAAAATTGATTTATTAAAGAATTTTGGTTTTCACGATGAAACCACAGTTTCCCAGATTGGTACTAATGGTAAAATGAGTGAGATTAATGCCGCTTTTGGCTTGTTGCAACTAAAACATATTACCAACGCTATCGAAAAGAGGAAGCAAGTATATAATGCGTACTGTGAACTTCTTAAGGATATAGTTGGAATAGAGTTTTTTGAAGTTAAAGAAAATATAACTCATAATTACTCTTATTTCCCAATTTTAGTTAATGATAAATTTAGTTTAAGCAGGGATCAGCTTTACTTTGCATTAAGAGACTTTAACATATACTCAAGACGTTACTTTTATCCCTTGATATCGGAATTGTCAATTTATAAAAATCTAGAAACATCTAACCCTATAAAATTGTTTAATTCAGGTGTTCTTTCAAAACAGGTAATATGTTTGCCTATTTATCCTGAATTAAGTATAGAACACGTGATGTATATAACTGATAAGATAAAAAAACTTTCAGGAGCCTAAGATGATAATTTTTGGAGCAGGCGGATTCGCTAAGGAGATTTTAGAGGTTTTGTCACAAAACTCTTTAGATTCGAATGTCGTTTTTTTTGATAATGTATCTAATGTTAAAAATAACTTAATGTATGATAAATTTAAAATCATTTATAGTACTCAGGATTTATTATTTGAAGTTGAGAATTCAAAATATTCATCGTGTATAATTGGAGTAGGGACGTCTAAAAATCGTGAATATGCATACAATTATATCAATAACCTTGGGATTGAGATAAAAACGCTTATTTCAAAAAATGCGATTATTGGAAGGTATAAAGTTAATATTGGTGAAGGTACTTGTATAATGGCATTGAGTCAAATTACAAGCAATGTATCCATTGGCAAAGGTTGTTTAATCAATAAGTCAACGGTTATAAGTCACGATGTTTGTATTGGCAATTTTTGCGATATTGCTCCATCGTCTAATCTTTTAGGGTACGTAAAGATTGGTGATAGATGTGAAATAGGCTCTGGGGCAATTATTCTGCCAGGAATAACAATAGGCTCTAATTGTAAAATAGGTGCAGGAGCAGTTGTGACAAAAGATGTACCTGATAACTCCACCGTCATTGGTATACCAGCTAGGGGGGGTTAATGAGTATGTTTTTAATTAAAAAGAAGTTAAAGACAGATGAACTTTTATTAACACGTAAGTATTGGATTGATTCTCCTTCAAGCTCGTTAGTTATTGATGAAAAAAATCCAGTGGTAGAAATTCGTGGCTGGATTCAGATTTTCGACAATGAAAATGTTACTCTAATGATTAGATATGGCGAGATAGTTGAAGAATTTTCGCCAGAGATTGAGAGAAATGATGTGGTTCGCTCTCTTAATTCGAATGGGAGCTATACTATCTCAAAATGTGGTTATCGCCATAAAGTTGTGATTAATAACTTATCTATCCCGAATTTAATTACTCTAAATGTTAAAATAAATGGTCAGTGCTATGAGTTATGTAGTCTAAACATTAGAAAAATCATTAAGGTTAAAGAGGGAAAATCTGGATGGTTATTTCTTGACAATGATACAAATAGAAGCGTTGATCAATTTACAGGAAAAAAGTTAATCTCAAATACAGATCTTATTAAATACATGGATTTTTTTTCCGCAATTGATGGATTATCTAATAAACTGAATTTCTCATGGTGTTATAGTATTAGTCCAGGGAAAGAGTTTATATTTCATGACTATCATCCGAATGTTTTAGGAAATATAAATCCAATGATACAAATCCTTAATCTATGTGTGAGCAACGTTATTTGCCCTATTGATGATTTGTTCGAAAGCAGAGAACTGTCATACTGGAAAGGTGATACTCACTGGACTGACTATGGTGCTTTATTGGCATGCATGCAAATTTTTAACTTCTTCAATATCGATGTTAAAGGGGTTTTTGATTCAATAAGTTTTAAAATTTCAAAGAGCTATGGTGACTTAGGGAGTAAATTAATCCCACCAATTGAGTCTGATAAATTAAGTTATATTGATAGCAAAAGCTTTATGATATTTAATAATGGGATAATCAATCATGGTAGGATTTCTATTTACGAAAACTCTAAAGCTAAAACCTCTTATAACTGTGTAATATTTGGCGACTCATTCTCAGTGTCAATGTGTCCTTGGCTTGCCCTTGTATTTAAAAAAGTAACTTGGATTTATTCTGCTGGATCAGTTGACAAACAAATCTTAGAATATGAAAAACCAGATTATGTTATTCTGCAATGTAATAGTCGTTTTTTGCTTACCCCACCAACAACAGAATATTCTATAAAAGAAAGTATTATCAATAAACTCAAACATGGCAATGTTAAGCATGATTTCCAGGATGTGAAGTATAAAGAAAGTGATTCTTTTTTCTATAGTAAAATGATGTTTGATGTTATGAATATGGTTTACCACCATAAGAGTTAACGGATCTTAATAATATAAGTATCCCGCATAATTGTGCTATTCACATTTAGAGAAATTTCGACATAAGCAATCTGCCAACGAAGGTGGTGGGATATCGCTATGCGTAAAACCTGCTTTACTAAGTATCAAATCCCCGCTGTGATTAGTCGGTTGAAGCCGGATGGACAGTTAAATATGTATACCGACTTTAGCCCGGAAAAACTGACGCTGAATGGTATTATCAAAAAAACTTTAAAACCAACCTTTAAGCGTGAGCTGGTAACTCTTCTAATAACGATATTTGGAGTATCCTTCAGTACTGGTAGAGTTTGCATCTGAACAGAACGGTTTATCATTACAACCCAAAGAATGATCATCAGAAGTACGCTTTTTGTACTAAATAATTTGTATTTTATGTTTAACAAATGAGATATTCCTCATTACCTAAAGCTGTTTTTATTTCTTATACATGATCAAATACTCCTTACATAATTAAGGAGAACAAAATTGAACTTAAACAGTTGATGGAGCATATTTATATTATTCCCGATTACAGACAAGCCTGGAAAGTGGAACATAAATTGTCAGATATTCTACTGTTGACTATTTGTGCCATTATTTCTGGTGCAGAAGGTTGGGAAGATATAGATGATTTTGAGGAAACTCATCTCGATTTTTATAAACAATATGGTAATTTTGATAATGGTATTCCTGTTCACGATACTATTGCCAGAGTTGTATCCTGTATCAGCCTTGCAAAATTTTCCGAGTGCTTTATGAACTGGATACGAGACTGCCATTCATTAAATGATATATACGTCATTGCAATTGATGTAAAAACGCTCCAGCACTCTAATGACAAGAGTCGTCGCAGTGGAGCGATTCATGTCATTAGTGCGTTCTCAACAATGTACTGTCTGGTCACCGGACAGATCAAGACGGATGAGAAATCCAATAAGATTACCGCTATCCATGAACTTCTTAACATGTTGGATATTAAAGGAAAAAGAATCACAACTGATGCGATGGGGTGCCAGAAAGGTATTGTAGAGAAGATATAAAAACAGGGAGATAATTATTTATTCGCTGTAAAAGTAAACTAAAGGTGGTAAAATAAAGCCCTTAAGGAAAAATTTCCACTGAAAGAGTTAAATAATCCCAAGCACGACAGTTACGCGATTAGTGAAAAGAGTCACTGCAGAGAAGAAATCTGTCTTCACATTGTTTGCGATATCCCTGATGAAATTATCCATTCCACATTTGAATGGAAAGGGCTGAAGAAATTATGTGCGGCAGTTTCCTTTCGGTCAATAATAGCAAAATAAAAGAAAGAGCCTGAAATGGCGGTCAGATATTATATCAGTTCTGTTGATTTAACCACAGAGAAATTCGTTACCGCGATCCGAAATCACTGGCATGTGGAGAATAAGTTACACTGGCGTTTGGATGTGGTGATGAATGAAGAAGACTGCAAAACAAGAAGAGGAAACGCAGCAGAATTATTTCAGGGATACGGCACATCGCTATTAATATTTTGATGAAAGATAAGGTATTCAAAGCAGGGGAAAGGCGTAAGATGCGAAAAGCAGCCATGGACAGAAACTACCTAGTGTCAGTCCTTGCGGGGAGTGGGCTGTCGAAATCTTGCCCTGTATTACTGCCTGAATACTTCTAGTAATGAAGCCGTTATTCCCTTCCTAATAGGACAGCAGCTGAGCGATGCCCATGATACGGTTTCAAGATACTGCGTAAGGATAATCAATTGCTGTCGGTACGCATTTCTCACCGCTGGCTACGCTGGAAACGTTGAATCAAAGCTGGTCTGCCGATTTATACGTGATACGCTGGCCTGTACTCGCTGTTTTCGCATGTTCAATGTTGTTGATGATTTTAACTGAGAGGTGTTGTTGATTGAAGTCGATCCGGAGCAGCCATTTGTGAGAGGTTTGCGTACACGACAGGAGCGCGGCAAACAGCAGGTTTCCGGTTATGTTGTCCATGGACAATGCTTCGGAATTTATCTATTTGATTCTGGCTAAATAGGCAGATCGGTGCGTGGTATTTGTCCTGTCGGGCAAGACGATTGAGCTTTTAATCGGATATACTCAACAGAAATACTCGATTTTTATCTGTTCAGAGTGCTGAATGAAGTGCAGGAAATTACGGAGAAATGATTCACAGATTATAACTGTAAACGTCCGCATGAATCACTGAGAAATATCACATCAGAGGAATATCAACAGCGCCATTATTGGGCTGGGATCTCGACAAATTCTTGGAACTAAAATGGGAATTTTTACAAGAGGTGGATAGCAAATGAGATAATTGAACTCTATTACCGTAATGTCTTCCATGAGGCAAACTCATCTTTCTTGGTTGTATTCACAGTTATGTATATCCAATAAAGACTTGGGATTATCTTGCTTGAAAGGCTATCTGGAGATAGTCTGAGCTATTTGAACAATATTTCAAATAGAAGGAATCGTATGGCTGTCATTTATACCATCACAAAATCATAATTTGCCAAGTCTGGCGGTCAACAACATTGGAATATTGATTCGCCATCAGAACAACAACCACTAAAGATCGTCAATGGTCGGGGTGTACTTCGGGGGGAGCGGCTGAAGGGGAAGCTGATCCCCATGTTGCTGTTAAAATTGATCATATGACATACAGTTTTCCTTTCAATACAAAGCGGCCTGATGTTCTTTCAGCTATACTGAAACAGCAACCTAAAAAACATCAAAAACTTCAGCGCGGATTTGATATCAGTGTTCCATTTTCAACAGGATAATTATTGGGCTGGAGTCTGATGGGTTGATTACTTGGTTGGAAGAGTTATTTTTTTCGGCCTGATGATAAAATTGAGTTTATATGCCGATAGTATCGGTATAGACATTTTTTTGCTAGGTTATAATTTGAAACTCTATATAGCCGCTATAGTCAAGGATGAGTATTCAGGTTTACTTGAATGGATTGCCTTCCATCGAGTATTAGGCGTCGATGGGTTTATTATTACAGACAATGGTAGTCGTGATGGTAGCCGGGAGTTGCTATTGTCCCTCGCTCGCTTAGGTATTGTGACGATGTTCGATCAACCGACTTTGGTGAATCAAAAGCCACAATTACCTGCATATGAACATATTTTACGTAGCTGTCCCAGAGACATAGACCTGCTTGCATTTATCGATGCCGATGAATTTTTATTGCTACTTGAATCGGATACCAAATTGTCAGATTTTTTTTCTGAAAAGTTTCAGGATGAGAGTGTCAGCGCTATTGCATTAAATTGGGCAAATTTTGGTTCTAGTGGTGAACTGTTTGCTGAAGAGGGGTTGGTTATTGAACGTTTTACCTATCGCGCCCCGCAATCCTTTAACGTTCATCATAACTTCAAAAGTGTGGTCAAACCCGAACGAGTTAACCGCTTTCATAATCCGCATTATGCTGATTTGCGTTATGGTCGATATATCGATGCGTTGGGGCGTGATTTGATTCTGCACCCGAGGCATGGTAATGGGGTTAGTGCTGAAGTGACTTGGAGCGGTGTCAGGGTAAATCACTATGCAGTTAAATCACTTGAAGAATTCTTGTTGGGTAAGCATCTGCGTGGTAGCGCTGCTACTGCTAATCGAGTGAAGCATAAAGATTATTTCAAGGCACATGATCGTAATGATGAAGAGTGCCTTCTCGCTGCCGCATTCTCAGGACAAGTAAAAGCTGAAATGGAACGATTAAGTGTGAAGTTGACTGAGTTATCAGCAGTTGAATCTATTCCTACTGGTTCTTGGTTCAAAAAAATGAAAAAATGGATGGTTTGAATATATTGAGCAAGCGCTTTGGTGTTTATTTCTGCTCTTATCTACAGGCCTGCTAATAAGGATCTGTATCCCCCATCTGTTACCTTGGACTGTAAGTTATATCATGTGTAGCTATCGTGATTGGCAGCCTCTGACATTGCCAGACTCATTTTCTCTTCATGCTAGTTGGCTTCTGATTCGGGGGCGCGTGTCGACGACTCAAACTCGAGGTGAAACTCTTCTGCGCTGGCAATGCGGACAAGGAATATGGCATGAACAGATGTTGCCGGTCACTCGTCGAGGCACGTTGCTGGAGCTGGTTTATCTACCCACGGGAGCTAGTCATTTGTCTTTGCTGGCAAGTACTAAGGGCGCTGAGTGTAATGTTGAGATTACTCAGCTTTGTTGTGTATCACGCGCCGAGAGTCTCTGGCGTCGATTGCGCCGGGTTTTGCCTTTTTACCGACGCTTAACTAAGTTCAGACGCAAAAGGTTAGGCCTTTCATGGCATTTGTGGCTCACGGACTTGCAGCAGGCTTACCAACTTGTCAGCAGAGTTCGCGATGATAAGCCACTCAATAGCTATGATGAGTGGCTGGCAGACTTCGACACTCTTGAACCCGCCGAATACAAGCTGATTAAGCGCCAGCTGGCTCGCTGGGGCACATTACCACGTTTCTGTTTGCATCTTGTTGGCGTTGGGGATGAACAGAGCCGCAACAAGACCCTGGAGAGTATTCAGGCACTCTGTTATCCGGCAAGCAATATAAACCTGCGGGAGCATGGTGCATATCCAGAAATCTCCAGTCAGCCAGGCGGCGAATGGCAGTGGGTGTTGCCTGTAGGGGCAACGGTTTCGCCAGGCGCTTTATTTTGGGTTGCCCACCAGTTACGCCAGAATCCTGATTGTTTATGGATATACGGTGATCACGATCTGCTTGACGAGAGAGGCGAACGTCACTCTCCCAACTTTAAACCTGATTGGAATGAAACGCTGCTACAGAGCCAAAACTATATTAGTTGGTGTGGTTTGTGGCGTGAACAAGGTGCTGGCCGTGTTCCCTTTGATGCGGCGGCATGCCATCAGTGGTGGCTAAAGTTGGCAAAGATGTGTGAACCGAAACAGATAGTCCATATTCCATCATTGATGATGCATTTGCCTGTAAGAGCGTTGATTTCGGATGATTTTGAGTCGTTGAAAGATAAAGAAGATTTACTGCCATCAGGAGTGAGTATTGAGGCAGCACCTCTTGGTGTATGTCGTTGGCGCTGGCCGTTGCCAGCGCAATTGCCATTGGTTTCAGTGATTATCCCTACTAGAAATGGTATTGCTCATTTACGCCCTTGTATCGAAAGCCTGATACAAAAGACGCAATATGCCAATATGGAAGTCATAGTGATGGATAATCAGAGCGATGAGGAGGAGACGCTTGCTTATCTTGCTCATATCGAACAGGTTTATGGCATTAGGGTGATTTCTTATGATCAACCGTTTAACTATTCAGCTATCAACAATCTGGCAGTGAGAAACGCACATGGAGATATGATCTGTTTGCTGAATAATGATACTCAGGTAATCAGTATTGACTGGCTGGATGAAATGGTTTCCCATTTATTACGCCCTGGCGTGGGTGTGGTAGGAGCAAAGCTGTATTACGGAAATGGTTTGATTCAGCATGCAGGCGATGCTGTCGGCCCTGGCGGTTGTGCAGATCATTTTCATAATGGTTTGTCAGCTAACGATCCCGGATATCAGCGTAGGGCTGTTAGTGCCCAAGAGCTGTCAGCTGTGACTGCAGCTTGTTTATTGACACATAAAGAGTTATATCTTGCGCTCGGAGGACTTGATGAAACGAATTTGCCGATAGCTTTTAATGACGTAGATTATTGTCTCAGAGTTCGAGATGCTGGCTGGAGAGTAATCTGGACTCCCTTCGCTGAACTGTATCATCATGAGTCTATTTCCCGTGGTAAAGATGTATCAAAACAACAGCAGATACGAGCGAAATCTGAGTTGCGCTATATGAAAAAACGATGGGCATGTGCACTTAAACACGATCCAGCCTACAACCAAAATTTGAGTTATGAACGTCCTGATTTCTCTTTAAGTAGAGCTCCTAATATAGTATTGCCATGGATGAATTAATTCGCAGGAAACTATTTAAGCCTTATCGTAAATTAAATAAACAGAGTTATGGAAGTCAGCAAAACTCTGAGGTTAACTTTGAACGATTGTTTATATTACATGAGGGAAAATCACCTACATTAGCCTATTTTGAATCGGCTATTATAAGTCGGTTTCCTGATGCAGAATATCATTTTATCGACACATTAGCATCCACTGATATATTTATTCCTAGAGGATCTGCCCTTGTCGTCATTAGATTCATCTCCCCAAAATGGCAACAGCACATAGAAAGATATAACGACAGGTTTTCTCGAATTGTTTATTTTATGGATGACGACCTGTTTGACCCGACTGCACTATCTACGTTACCAAAAGAGTATCGTACCAAGATAATAAGGAGGTCGGCGGCTCAGCATCGATGGATTACGCAATATTGTGATAACATTTGGGTTTCAACTGCCTATTTGGCTAATAAATATGCACATCTTAACCCGGAGATTGTTTCTGCTAAACCGTCACTGGCACTCATTGAAACACATCGATCAGTAAAAATCGCTTATCATGGCTCAAGTTCTCATCGGGAAGAAAAATATTGGTTGAGACAAATCGTAGAGGGGGTATTGGGAGAATGTCCCCGTGCCAGCTTTGAAATTTTTGGCGAGCATGATATTTATAAATATTATCGTGACCTACCAAGAGTTTCAGTACTGCATCCGATGAGTTGGCAAAATTATCTTGCGTATACCAAGACTCATCATCTGGATATCGGGTTAGCACCATTACTTGACTCTGACTTTAATTCGGCTCGCGGCCCCGTAAAATTTTATGATTTTGTCAGAATGGGGGCTGTAGGTTTATATAGTAATTGTGTACCATATAGTGACTTCATTGAACAAAATGTAAATGGAATCTTGCTGGAGAATGACCCACATATATGGATAAAAGCTCTTTCATTACTTGTTAGTGCAGATCATAAACGTAGCGAGTTGGCGTTCAATGCTAAAAAATATGCTTGTAAAATTGTAGGTGTCGAGTAAAAAGATATTTTTATTTAATTGGTGCTATTGAATGTTTAAAAATCGAACTGATTGGTGTTTTAATATTAATCATAGGTTATGATGCAAAAATATATTAGGCATTGCCTGCTTCAATTAACTTGAGAGTGTAAGTTGAATTGAAATATGGTTATATGATAAAGCAATATATGTTAATACATATGTCAACCGAAAATGCCATTATGTGTTTTTTACTTTATCTGTAACGACACAATATATAAAATAAGGCTAATAATCAAAACGCTTTTTAATTTGATTGTTTTAAATCAAGTGACTAAGAAATTCTCTTGCTGCAAATAACTCCCTTAGTGATTTTTTTTGAGTCTATTTTATTCTCTGGCATGTCATGCCCGCCACACAAATAAGTTTTTATCTCTAAGATGGTAACTATCAGTTATCATTCTTCGCTAATATTATGTTTCAGGGGGCTCCCTGTGGTATAGGTATTCTTATCAAAATACTTATTGATAATAAAGTGAAAGTAATTTGGTTATATGATTTAAAATTTTCTTTATTTATATGTTTATCATTGTGTCAATGATGGGATATTGTATGCCAGAAAGCATAGTGATACAGGGTGGATATAGAGTCTGCTTGGCAAAGGCATATAAAAATATTTAGTTCGGTATCCCGATATTTCTAATATATCGGAGTCAACAAGTTTATTTTTAATAGCTATTAATTGTAAAATAAGAGAGCGAAATATATGAAGATTCTCGTTACTGGCGGTGCTGGTTTTATCGGTTCTGCCGTGGTGCGTCATATCATTAGTGATACTGGAGACTCCGTTATCAATCTGGATAAACTCACCTATGCTGGCAATTTGGAATCTTTGGCCAGTGTATCGTCAAGTGAGCGTTATTCGTTTGAACAAGTTGATATCTGTAATCGTGCTGAGTTGGATCGGGTGTTTGCTCTGCACCAGCCAGATGCCGTGATGCATCTGGCTGCTGAAAGCCATGTTGATCGTTCTATCACAGGGCCAGCCGACTTTATCGAAACCAATATCGTAGGCACCTATACATTGCTGGAAGCGGCTCGCGCCTATTGGAGCAGTCTGGGCGAGTTGAGCAAGGCGGCCTTTCGCTTCCACCATATTTCTACCGATGAAGTATATGGCGATCTGCCCCATCCGGATGAAGTAGCCTCCGGTGAGGCATTGCCGCTCTTTACCGAAACTACCTCCTACGCTCCTAGCAGTCCCTATTCTGCCTCCAAGGCTTCCAGCGATCATCTGGTGCGTGCTTGGTACCGTACGTACGGCCTGCCAACCATTGTCACTAACTGCTCCAACAACTATGGCCCTTACCACTTTCCCGAGAAGCTGATCCCGCTAGTGATCCTCAATGCGCTGGATGGCAAGCCGCTGCCGGTTTATGGTAAAGGTGACCAAATTCGTGACTGGTTGTATGTGGAAGATCATGCACGAGCACTCTACAAGGTAGTGACCACTGGCTTGGTCGGGGAGACTTATAACATAGGCGGTCACAACGAGAAGCAGAACCTGGATGTAGTACATACTATTTGTGATCTGCTTGACGAGATGGTACCGAAAGCTGGCTCTTATCGCGATCAAATTACTTATGTGGCGGATCGCCCCGGACACGATCGCCGGTATGCTATTGATGCTTGCAAGATGAGCGCTGCGTTGGATTGGCAGCCAGAGGAGACTTTTGAGTCTGGTATTCGCAAGACCGTGCAGTGGTATCTGGATAATCAACAATGGATTAACAACGTCAAGAGTGGTGCCTACCAATCCTGGATTGAACAAAACTATAGGGAGCGTACCTGATGCATATTCTGTTGTTTGGCAAAAATGGTCAGGTAGGATGGGAGCTGCAGCGTGCATTGGCGCCTCTGGGGCACATCACTGCCGTTGATTTTGACTCCACCGACTATTGCGGTGATTTTAGCAATTCTGCAGGGGTGGCTGAAACGGTACGTCTTGTCAAGCCGGATGTGATTGTTAACGCAGCGGCCCATACTGCAGTCGACAAAGTGGAGAGTGAGCGGGAATTTGCCGAGTTACTCAATGCAACCAGTGTGGCGGTTATTGCCAAAGAAGCTGAAGCATTAGGTGCGTGGCTAGTACATTATTCCACCGACTATGTTTTCGATGGAAGTGGTGAACGTCCTTGGGTGGAAACCGATGTGATTTCCCCGCTCAACGTCTATGGCGAAACCAAGCTGGCAGGGGAACACGGTGCGGCACTCTGCTCACGTCACCTTATCTTTCGTACCAGTTGGGTTTATGCTGCGCGCGGTGCCAACTTCGCCAAAACTATGCTGCGTCTTGGCAAAGAGCGTCGCGAGATATCGGTCATTAATGATCAGTTTGGCGCTCCAACTGGAGCTGAGTTGCTGGCCGATTGTACCGCCCATGCAATCCGAGTTGCGCAGAGCAAACCCGAGGTGGCCGGCCTGTACCATTTGGCTGCCTCCGGTACTACCACTTGGTTTGACTACGCCCGGTTGGTGTTTGACAAAGCCAGAGACGCAGGAGTTGAACTGGCGGTCACACAGCTTAATGCGGTGCCGACAGGCGCCTTTCCGACCCCGGCGAAACGTCCTCATAATTCCCGACTTGATACTAAAAAATTTCAGCGTACATTTGATCTGGTTTTGCCGGACTGGTCAGTCGGTGTTGAGCGGATGTTGACTGAGATCATGGGGAAGTAAACCACAGGTGAGGATAAAACAGAAAGGCGCGGCTCAAGCCACCTTATTCTTATGTAATTTAAAAATAAGAAACAAGCATCATGACTAAACGTAAAGGTATTATTCTGGCCGGTGGATCTGGCACACGTCTCTATCCGGTTACTATGGCGGTGAGCAAGCAGTTGTTGCCCATCTATGACAAGCCGATGATCTACTACCCGCTGAGCACTCTGATGCTGGCTGGAATTCGCGATATTTTGATCATTAGCACTCCACAAGATACTCCTCGCTTTCAGCGATTGCTGGGTGATGGCAGCCACTGGGGACTGAATTTACAATATGAGGTTCAGCCAAGCCCAGACGGGTTGGCACAAGCTTTTATTCTGGGTGAAGAATTCATTGGTTCAGCCCCGTGTGCACTGGTGCTGGGGGATAACATCTTCTACGGTCATGACCTACAGAAACAGTTGGAGGCAGCCGCGGCCAAAGAGACCGGTGCTACTGTATTTGCCTATCATGTGCACGACCCTGAACGTTATGGAGTTGTCGAATTTGATAATCAAGGTACCGCTATTTCACTGGAAGAAAAACCATTGGAGCCTAAGAGTAGCTACGCAGTCACTGGCCTCTATTTCTACGACAACAGCGTTGTGGAAGTTGCCAAGGGTCTCAAGCCATCGCCGCGTGGTGAGTTGGAAATCACCGATGTGAACCGTATTTACCTGGAGCAAGGCAATCTATCGGTGGCAATGATGGGGCGTGGTTATGCCTGGCTTGATACCGGTACCCACGAAAGCCTAATTGAAGCGAGCAACTTTATTCAGACCATCGAGACGCGTCAGGGATTGAAAGTGGCTTGTCCGGAAGAGATTGCTTATCGCCAGAAGTTTATTAGTGCCGACCAGGTTCGTGAGCTTGCTGCTCCGTTGGCAAAAAACGCCTATGGGCAATATTTATTAAAAATGATTGATAAGGCGTGATGTAATTGAGAAGGGGGAGGGAAATAAGCTTCCCCTAAAAATATTTAATTAAATGTGGGTATATAGATGAATGTAATCAAGACAGCAATTCCTAGTGTGCTTATTTTTGAGCCAAAAGTATTTGGAGATGAGCGTGGTTTTTTCTTTGAGAGTTTTAATCACAAGTTGTTTGAAGAGGCGGTAGGATATCCAGTTATCTTTGTGCAGGATAATCACTCAAAATCTTCTAAAGGGGTACTGCGTGGCTTGCACTATCAGTTACCTCCCCATGCCCAGGGCAAGTTAGTGCGTTGTGTAGCCGGTGAAGTGTTTGATGTTGCGGTAGATATTCGCAAAAGCTCACCGAGCTTCGGACAATGGGTTGGCGTTCATCTTTCAGGGGAAAACAAACGACAGTTATGGATTCCGGAAGGATTTGCCCATGGTTTTGTAACACTGACTGAATCGGCCGAATTTTTGTATAAAACAACTAATTATTATGCCCCTGCCAGTGATAGAGGCATTGCATGGAATGATCCCACGATTGGTATTAGGTGGCCCGAGTTAAAGGCGGACATTCTCACTTCAGCAAAAGATAGTATTGCAAAGTCATTAGAGAGCGCAGAGCTGTTCATCTAAATCACACTTTATACACCATTGTAGAGAATCTTCAGTTCACAGAGACAACATGTATTTATATACGGGATCGAAAGGGATTCTTGCCAGAAAAAATAATATTGAGCCTATGCTTGGTCACCCATTGCTTTATATGAAAGGAGACGAGGCTTTTTCTAAAAATGACGTTTTAGTTGGCTGGGGAAAAAAATCTAATACTAAGCAGATTAAACAGAAAGCTCAAGAGTTAGGAATATCTTATTGGCAACTTGAAGATGGTTTTATTGGCTATATCGGGCATCCAGCAAAAGGAGGAAAGGCGGTTTCTCTTATTGCTGACCCTCTGGGGATATATTATGATGCACATCAGACGAGTCAATTAGAACAGCTTATTATTGAACCTGTTGATACGGCTTTACTTGCGCGCGCTGAGCATCTGATCTCTGATATTTTGCGTTTAGGAATCACCAAGTATAACTGCTATACCAATAGCACTGAGCATACATTTAATGGCTCTGTCCGTGCTACTGACGGGCCTTCTTTAGATTTACCGACATATATACAACCTGAGTTATTCACCCTCACGGCTCATTCAAACTTAGCACGTTTACTGGATGATCCAAGACCGCGTATTTTACTTGTGGATCAAGTAGCGGGAGACTTGTCAATTTCTGGGGCTCTTGCTTGCGAAGCTGATTTTGTTTCTATGGTGGTCGAGGCTCGCCGTAATCACCCTAATGCGCGTCTATTGTTGCGAACACACCCAGATACACGCTTTAGCAAAAAAAGCGGCGTGTTAGCACGTTTAGTGGGGCGTGATCCTCGACTGGCTGATGTTGAGGTGGTGAGTGAACCTTGCCATCCGCATAGAATAATTCGTATGGTGGATGCGGTGTACACAGTTTCATCGCAGGTTGGCTTTGAAGCGTTGCTGTTGGGCAAACCTGTATATTGCTTCGGTATGCCATTTTATGCTGGGTGGGGGTTAACGCATGACAGTAAACGTTGTATACGCCGTGAAGAAGCAATGTCAGCCGAAGGCGTTTCATCTATTTCATTGCCCCGCTTAGTTGCGGCGGCGTTGATCCGTTATCCGCGTTATTTAGATCCTATATTGGGAAAACGTTGTGAGGTAGAAGATGTTGTAGCGATTTTGGCTCAGCAGCAGGTAGAGCCCAAACCTTGGCGTCGTCTTTATCTCGTTGGTTTTTCTCTGTGGAAGCGTGCTTTTATACGCACATTTTGTGCGTATTTGGCAGATGAACTTTGTTTTGTTCGTACTGTGCCCTCACAGTTAAAAGATGATGAACAGGTGTTGGTGTGGGGAAACCGTTATCCTGAACTGCAATCAGTGATCCGGATTGAAGATGGTTTTATCCGCTCCAACGGATTGGGGTCTAATTTATGTCGACCTTCATCACTCTCGATTGACCCCGTTGGAATCTATTTTGATAGCCGCCGTCCGAGTAAGCTTGAGCAGTTACTCACTACGTACGTTTTAGATGCGAAAGAAGAAGCACGCGCAGAGTCATTATTAGCGCAATTACAATCATCACGAGTCAGTAAATACAATGTGGGGAGTACACAAGAATATGAGCCCCCTAACGACGGACGTGAGTTGATTCTAGTGGTTGGTCAGGTTGATGGTGATGCATCCATTTTGTGTGGTAGCCCGATTATCCGCAGCAATGAACAGTTGTTGTGGGCTGTGCGTGAAGCTAAACCGAATGCACATATTCTGTTCAAACCTCATCCGGATGTGGTATCTGGCAATCGAAAAGGTACTATTTCGGCGCGTTGTTTAGCACACTGTGTTGATAGCCAAGTATCTGATATTAGACTGGAATCGCTATATCCACACATAAATGAGTTACATACCATGACTTCGCTTAGTGGATTTGAGGCACTAGTTCAAGGAGTGAAGGTTACGACATGGGGACAGCCGTTTTATAGTGGTTGGGGATTAACACAAGATAAGCATCCATCAGAAAGACGCCATCGTACATTAACGTTGAGTGCATTAGCATATATTACATTAGTAAAATATCCGCGTTATATAGATTGGAAGTCAGGGCTTTGGTGCAGCCCTGAACAATTAATTCATCTATTATCTACTCAAAAAAAAGCTACGACGGCAGGTGTTAAGTGGTGGCAGCGTTGGCGAATTAAGTTAGTTTCTTTTGCTCAAACTTTGAGACTTTTTCGTTCACTTTTACCCTGATGATTTTTTTTGTGAGTTAATATATTATTGCAGGGCAGTTTGGGATTATGTGATTAAACAATCAGCAATAAATTATTATTGGTAGAGTATCAAAGGAAATATATTAAATGTCACCCGTGATATGTGGATAGAGCACTATTTGAACAGTTAAAATCATTATGCAAGGTTGATATTTTTTGTTACTATATGGCACTAATATATTTTCAGATAAGATAACTTTTCAGAACTCTATTTTATTGATAAAATAAGCAGGAAAATAATTAAATTTGGGAGGGATCAGTTTTCTGATAATGTTCTGTTATTAAAATATTATCCCATGGGGCGTAGTTATATCAATTAGCAGGATCTTATGAGTTAACTAACATCAGCTTTGAATTTTTAATGGTGGTAATTTATCTTTTACTAAAAATATTTTAATTATTAATATAGCATCATGGTTGTTACGGTTTGTTTTAATTCTATTTTATAATGTGCTATATATTGTATTTTTGTGCTTAGATAAATATGTTTTTTCATTACTTTAGTGATGTTAATATTTTGCGTGTAGTAAAAATCATTGTTATAACAAATGTCACTGTTGCTATACTTTGCTGAACTGTTTATCGGTCATTTTGATTCAATCGCTGGTTCTATATTTTTTAATAACCGTTCTGTAGCGATTAATATATTGCTCTCCAGAGGATACACTATATGAAATATATTAAAAGTTATTAATTTTTATTCAATGTTGTTTAGAGTTATGTTCAGTGTTTGGTAATAGATGTGTTTCTAAACCGTCTTGGTTCTATAATAAATTATATTCTTATAGGTTTTTTGTTTAGAGAGTGTTTATGGCGACGCTTTCTTTTTTAAAGGAAATGACAGACACTTGAAAATCTAGAATTTAATACAGATATAATGTTGGTGTATACCATTTTCCCCACGTCACGGGTGTAGATTAAGATTCGCAGATGCGATCTGTGCTTATCCAATATTTTATGCTCCCAATACGGCTGGAGCCTATTGCGGTTAGATAATCTTTAAAATATTTACTTCAAACATCAATCAAATTCGATTTTTTATCAGAAAAAAGAAACGAGTTATACGCTGTTAACGGAAATTAATTATATTCTTATAATTTGGCTGAACTGATAAATTTTATTGTCAACTATTACTTGATTATTATGAAAAATAATGCTCTGAGCATTTTATTATCTGGTAAAAAATATCTGCTATTGCAGGGACCGATGGGACCTTTCTTCAATGATATTGCCGAGTGGTTAGAGTCATTAGGTCGTAACGCTGTGAATGTTGTATTCAATGGAGGGGATCGTTTTTACTGCCGTCATCGACACTATCTGGCTTATTACCAAACGCCGAAAGAATTTCCTGGTTGGTTACGAGATATCCACCGGCAATTTGACTTTGATACCATTCTCTGTTTTGGTGACTGCCGTCCATTGCACAAAGAAGCAAAACGTTGGGCGAAGTCTAAAGGGATCCGCTTTCTGGCATTTGAAGAAGGATATTTACGTCCGCAATTTATTACTGTTGAAGAGGACGGTGTAAACGCGTATTCATCGCTGCCGCGCGATCCTGACTTTTATCGTAAATTACCAGATATGCCTGCACCACATGTTGAGAACTTAAAACCCTCGGCGATGAAACGTATTGGTCATGCAATGTGGTATTACCTGATGGGATGGCATTACCGACATGAATTCACTCGCTACCGTCATCACAAATCATTTTCTCCTTGGTATGAGGCTCGTTGCTGGGGGCGTGCGTACTGGCGTAAGCTATTTTACAAAATAATGCAACGTAACGTATTGGCTCGGTTAGTGAATGATCTGGACCAACGTTACTATCTTGTTATTTTACAAGTTTATAATGATAGCCAAATTCGTAATCACAGTAATTATAATGATGTGCGTGATTATATTAACGAAGTTGTATATTCATTTTCGCATAAGGCACCGAAAGAGAGTTATTTGGTGATCAAACACCATCCGATGGATCGCGGTCACAGACTCTATCGACCATTAATTAAGCGGTTGAGTAAGGAATATGGCTTAGGCGAGCGAGTCATATACGTACACGATCTCCCAATGCCGGAATTATTACGCCATGCAAAAGCGGTTGTGACAATTAACAGTACAGTGGGGATCTCTGCACTGATTCATAACAAACCACTCAAAGTGATGGGTAATGCTCTGTACGACATCAAGGGGTTGACGTATCAAGGGCATTTGCACCAATTCTGGCAGGCCGATTTTAAACCAGATATGAAACTGTTTAAGAAGTTTCGTGAATATTTATTGATGAAGACGCAAATTAATGCTGTTTATTATGGTGTAAAATCAAAAAGCAATAGAAGGTCCGCATTCCTAAACGGTAGCAGATGATGGTTTTCATGGGCGTTTCAGGTTACTCAATCAGCCAACAACCGCAGCGAAAACCCTGCTTTCTCGACCAGTTCAGGCCGGTTTTACCTCCAATGCTTTCCGTCAGAACTGAGATTTCAGCCAGTTGCCGGATAAGTGTGTCGATTTGCAGCAGTATACTTTTTCGTACAGCCAGAACGTGGCAGACTGAGGTGGAATAGGTAACGTCCGTATGCCCGCTGACCACCTCCGGGCGGGAGAGTGTGGTATCTGACATCATCATTTTTCCTTTCTGTTTATAAATGAAAATGCCAGCCGTGTTCAGGCTGACGTCAGGGAAGTGAAATCGGGTGAGTGATCTTCACTGGTTCTGGTACAAAAGTTACTGTTGGCGCAGGGTACGGATACCCTCCCTGGCCTGTTCGATACAGGGCAACAGTGCTGCCGAATCTGTTTTATCCTCATCGTTGTCGAAGATAATTCCCGATTCGCAGTCGATATTGTCCTGCAGCCACGTAATCAGAATATCCAGCGCTGTTTCCGTGGTTAATGATTTCATGTTGTGAATTTCCGGATTACCAGTCGAAAGTGGGTAAACCCGGCAGATATCCGGCACTGGCATCCAGATGAATGAGACTGACACCATAACACCGGATGAGTGTGACGACCAGACGACGGAACGTAACAGATAACCGGTACCGGTAAAATGAATCCATTCTGATTCACCAAAGTCACTGGTCTGGTGTAACAGCGAGTACAGCCAGGCGTTGTCCTTTTCCGTGATATGTGCGGTACTGCAGCGTATGCCGGTAAGGGCAACAAATGGTGGCGTGCAGTCTGCTGAGGTCCGGTCAGATTCATCAACAACACGAAGGGAGTAGCCGTTATCGCAGACCATGTTAATCAGTTCAGCGAGATTAACACCATCAATGTCAACGACAATTCGCCCCATATTCAGTGCCTGTACGTTAACACTGTCGGCTTCCAGTGTCAGGGCCAGTTTCATCATTTCGCCTCCGGATACTTACCCAGGGTGATATTGTTCACCGTTCTGTAGTTGTGGCGGGTCATCAGGCCTGTTGCCCGGCGAGCCCGGAGAATATCAATGCTGTTGATTAACTGCGACGAGGCTCCTGCGCTGAATCCCGGCTGGTCAGTTCGTACCAGTGCGTATTTTTCCACGAGAAAGTTCACTGCATCACACAGTGAAATGCCTGCCTCAATATGCTGCTCAATCACACGTTCATCGGCAAAAGGTGTGTCATTCAGTGTGAGGCCGTAGTGCTGGTCCAGCAGTCGGGTGAGCAGTGTCTGCCAGATGGTGACGGGAGACGGGCAGCACGATACCTCCCGTACATGCGTGTCGGGTAATGTTTTCATACTGAAGATTTTCCTGATATGCAGAGATAAAAAATGGGACAGTGGCGTGGTGAAAACACCAGGCCGGAGCAGAAGGTTATTCTGGTGGTTTACTTTTTCGTTTCAGGTGTCGGATAAACAGCCAGATAAACGTAACCACAGGAGCCGAGGGTGTCGGCTTCACAGGTCAGCCCCTTCGCATACAGTGTCACGGTATGCTGATGGCGGGGATTCAGTTCACCACTGGTGAGCATTAATTTCAGTTGTTTCATCAGCAGCGGAAAGGCCTGGTCCAGAGGGTACGCATCCGCATCTCTGAACCGGCCTCTGATACCGGCACGGTCGGCAAGGTAATGCAACCGGTTACCCTCCTGCACCAGACGGGCGCCGAAACAGGGCGTCACTGTGCAGGGTAGTCCCCACCAGGGATGGTCGTCATTGTCATCGGGATGCGTTGTCCCGGAAAGTGTGTCTGACACGATAAAATCCTCACAGAAAATCGGTGAATGATAGTTTAACGATGACGGGTCAGCCGGTGCACAGACCGGCTTCGGTGAAGGTGTATTCGTTGATGAGCAGGGCCTCATCCACAGCGGCGTCTGAGCTCAGCCAGTCGTACTCGTTTTCCGGGTGACGGAACATCAGTTCAGGGTGACGCTCATCAGCCGGACATACGGACCAAAACTGTCCTTACGGCGTTCAGCAAACACGGCCAGCACACCGGGAATATCCTGCACTTCACGACCGGTATACGCTTCAGCACTGCCGTGCCAGCGGTATTTGCCGGTACAGAACGGAAAAAGACGGGATGCCGGATGCTGACGGTGAATACGCATGGCTTCACCACGGGTGATGATTTTCATAGTGTGATACCTCTGAAGACAGAAGATAAAAGTGAAAACAAGCGTGATGTGGTTGTGACGGGTTAAAGCAGACCATGTTCGGCAAAGGAGAAAACCTGGTTGCCACCGACTATCAGATGGTCCGGCACCCGGATATCCACCAGGCCCAGTGCCTGTACCAGACGTTCCGTGATAAGGCGGTCTGCCTTGCTGGGTGTGAC
>ERZ857775.1329-NODE-1329-length-29915-cov-10.773074_pt1 | contig 29915 bp, 24 predicted proteins | sample MGYA00519698_ERZ857775 | MGnify/ENA primary metagenome ERZ857775 (study PRJEB31778, sample SAMEA3449363) | human gut metagenome | biome: human gut; feature: human-associated habitat; material: faeces | place: United Kingdom | collected 2010/2012 ...
TTTATTTGAAAAGAATGACTGATGACTCTTTATTTTTGATTGATGTCGATAAGATTCTTCGGACAAAAGCTCCGAAGCAATATAAGTACATCCCTAAGTTCGTGATTTCTTATTTGAAGAAAATTGTTCATCAGGATGAGATCAATGTATTCCTGAATGAATCGAAAGATAAAGTAGGGGTAGACTTCTTGGAGGCATGTATGGACTTTCTGGATGCGAAGGTGGATGTGAAAGGAATCGAAAACCTGCCTAAAGACGGATTGTACACCTTTGTGTCCAATCATCCGTTGGGAGGGCAGGACGGTGTCGCGCTTGGTTATGTGCTGGGGCGGCATTATGACGGGAAGGTGAAATATCTGGTGAACGACTTGTTGATGAATCTTCACGGATTAGCTCCGCTTTGCATACCTATCAATAAAACCGGTAAACAGGCAAAGGACTTCCCCAAGATGGTGGAGGCCGGATTTAAGTCCGACGATCAGTTGATCATGTTTCCTGCCGGTCTCTGCTCGCGTCGGCGTAATGGAGTGATTCGCGATCTGGAATGGAAGAAGACATTTGTAGTAAAGAGTATACAGGCGGAACGTGATGTAATCCCCGTGCATTTTGGAGGTCGGAACTCCGATTTCTTTTATAATCTGGCAAATTTCTGCAAAGCATTAGGCATTAAGTTCAATATCGCCATGTTGTACCTTGCGGATGAAATGTTCAAGAACCGACACCAGACTTTTACTGTAATTTTCGGTAAGCCGATACCCTGGCAGGCTTTCGATAAATCGAAAACTCCGGCACAGTGGGCGGAGTACGTGAAAGACATTGTATATAAACTGTAACTGATAGAACAACTATAACAAGAAATATGGAAGAGATTATTAAACCGGTAAGCAAAGAGCTGCTGAAGGCGGAGTTAACGGAAGACAAACGCTTGCGAATGACGAATAAAAGTAATAATCAGATTTATATTATTACTTATCAGAATGCACCCAATGTAATGAGGGAAATCGGTCGTTTGCGTGAAATCGCTTTTCGTGCTGCCGGTGGAGGAACGGGGCTGTCGATGGATATAGATGAATATGACACTATGGAACATCCATATAAACAGTTGATCGTATGGAATCCGGAAGCAGAGGAAATATTGGGCGGCTATCGGTATTTGCTTGGAACGGATGTGCGTTTCGATGAGAAAGGCGCTCCGATTCTGGCTACTTCTCATATGTTTCATTTCTCGGAAACTTTTATTAAAGAATATCTTCCTCAGACCATTGAACTGGGACGTTCGTTCGTTACGCTCGAATATCAGTCTACACGTGCCGGTAGCAAAGGATTGTTTGCTTTGGATAATTTGTGGGATGGGTTGGGTGCGTTAACGGTGGTCATGCCGAACGTGAAGTATTTCTTTGGAAAAGTGACCATGTATCCTAGTTATCATCGTCGGGGACGTGATATGATTCTTTATTTCCTCAAAAAGCACTTCTATGATAAAGATGAACTGGTTACTCCAATGGAGCCTTTGAAGTCGGAGACTTCCGAAGAAGAGTTGAAGGCTTTGTTCTGTAAGGATACTTTTAAGGAGGACTATAAAATATTGAATTGTGAGATTCGTAAATTGGGATATAACATCCCGCCGTTGGTGAATGCTTATATGAGCTTGAGTCCTACGATGCGGATGTTCGGAACCGCCATCAACTATGAATTTGGCGATGTGGAAGAAACCGGAATCCTGATTGCGGTAGATGAGATATTGGAGGATAAGCGGATGAGACACATCCAGACGTTTATAGAAAGCCATCCGGACGCGATGAAAATGCCTTGTGATAATGATGAAGCATTCGCTCCGAAAGTCGTTACACCGCAGGCAGACTGTTGCCGTTAATTTTACGATAAAGATCAAGAGCGAAGACATCGGTCATACCCGATATATAGTCAAGTACCGCCTGTATTCTTTCATAGAGTGCAGGCGCTTTTATATTATACTGGCTTGAAACCCGATTGATGAGCAACTCGGAATAGGCCTTTCCGGGAGAGGTTACCGCATCTATCATCAGTTCCAGCAAGGTACTGATGACGCGGAAACCGGCTAACTCGATGTCCAGTACATCCCTTGACCGGTAGATCTTTTTCAGGGATACTTCGGCGCAGTGCTTGTATGCGTTTGCCGGACGCTCGGATATATGTTTGATAAGCGCTCCTTCAAAAGTGCCGGATAGAATTTCCGCTTCGTGCTCCAGAAATACACGGGTACATTCGCGAATCAGTAATCCGATGACGGAAGAACGCAGATAAGAGATTTGCTCATTCGTGTCGCTGACAATGAGGAAGGTTTGTCGGATGCGTTCCCGGCGTTCTTCACTGAAATAGGCCATTAACAGTTCCTTTGTCTCTTCGGTAGTGAGGATTTTCAGTTTATGCGCATCTTCAATATCCATCATTTGATAGCAGATGTCATCTGCGGCCTCTACCAAGTAGACCAATGGGTGGCGTGCATATTTCAACGGATGTTCATTAAGTAAGGTTAATCCCAACTCGGTTGCTATCTTATGGAAACTTTCTTCTTCGCTGACGAAGAATCCGAATTTGGATTTTGTGCCGGCAAGACTCGATGAAAAGGGGTATTTCACAATGGAAGCCAATGTCGTGTATGTCATTGCAAATCCTCCTTTCCGCCTGCCTTCAAATTGATGGGTCAGGAGTCGGAATGCGTTTGCGTTTCCTTCAAAATGTGTCAAATCTTCCCATTCCATCGCAGAAAGTTGCTCTCCGTTCGGCTGTATTTCTTTCAAGCGGAGTCCTTTCCCTTCAGAGAAGAATGTGGATATAGCCCGCTCACCGGAATGTCCGAAGGGAGGATTACCCAAGTCATGCGCCAGACAAGCGGCGGAGACAATAGAACCGATCTCCGGTAAAAAGGATTCTTGAAGCTCCGGTTGGCGTTGCAGGATGGCTTTGGCTACATCATTGCCTAGAGAACGGCCGACACAAGAAACTTCGAGACTGTGTGTGAGCCGGTTGTGTACAAAGACACTGCCCGGCAGGGGAAATACCTGCGTCTTATTCTGTAACCTGCGGAAAGGAGCGGAGAAGATCAGACGGTCATAGTCCCGTTGAAATTCCGAGCGGTTCTCCTGTCGTACTTCGTGGAATTCTTCCATTCCGAAGCGTTTAGCTGATATTAATTGGTTCCAATTCATGGCAAATGTGTGCATTATTTATTATTTAACTGCAAACTTAACTATTTTTCAGTTCAAAATGTGTATTTTCGCCTGTTAATATAGTAAACGTGTATTTTATGAATATTCAAGTTATCAATAAATCGAAGCATCCGCTTCCGGCTTACGCCACAGAATTATCTGCAGGAATGGATATCCGTGCTAATCTTTCCGAACCTATTATATTGGAACCGTTACAGCGTTGTCTGGTACCTACCGGATTATATATAGCTCTTCCGAAAGGATTCGAAGCGCAAATACGTCCCCGTAGCGGGCTGGCTATCAAGAAAGGAATCTCCGTTCTCAATTCTCCCGGAACGATTGATGCGGATTATCGGGGGGAGATTTGCATTATTTTAGTCAATTTATCGTCCGAAGCGTTTGTGATTGAAGATGGAGAACGTATCGCCCAAATGGTGATAGCCAAGCACGAACAAGCCGTGTGGCAGGAAGTGGAGGTGCTTGATGAAACAGAACGTGGAGCCGGAGGCTTCGGTCATACAGGGAAAAAATGAAAAAGATAATACTATTCTTGCTGATAAATGCCTTACTGTTTCCTCTTTGCACGACTGTGCAAGGTAAAAAGAAAAAGGTGAGGAAGGAGGAGAAAACTGTTGTACTGCAACTGACGGAAGAGCAGCAACGTAAATATGACTATTTCTTTCTTGAAGCTATACGAATGAAGGAAAAGAAAGAATATGCTACGGCTTTTGGTCTGTTACAACATTGCTTGGAAATCAACCCGAACGCTTCGTCCGCCCTTTATGAAATTTCTCAATATTATATGTTTCTCCGTCAGGTGCCTCAGGGACAGGCTGCTTTAGAGAAAGCGGTAGCTTATGCTCCGGACAATTATTGGTATAGTCAGGGATTAGTCAGCCTGTATCAGCAGCAGAATGAACTGGATAAGGCTGTGACTTTGCTTGAAACAATGGTTACTCGTTTTCCGGCGAAGCAAGACCCTTTGTTTAATTTGCTTGACATTTATAGCCGCCAGGAGAAATATAATGATGTGATTTCCACATTGAACCGTTTGGAGAAACGTTTGGGAAAGAACGAACAGTTGTCTATGGAAAAGTTCCGTATTTATCTTCAGATGAAAGATGATAAAAAAGCATTCAGGGAGATAGAAAGTCTGGTGCAGGAATATCCGATGGATATGCGCTATCAAGTGATACTGGGGGATGTATATCTGCAAAACGGAAAGAAGCAGGAAGCATACGAAGCGTACCAAAAGGTATTGGCTGTGGAACCGGATAATCCGATGGCGCTTTTCTCGATGGCTTCCTATTATGATCAGACCGGACAGAAAGAATTGTATCAGCAACAATTGGACACATTATTGCTGAATAAGAAAGTGGCGCCTGATACTAAAATTAATGTGATGCGTCAGATTATTGTGGAGAATGAGCAATCGGCCGCTAAAGACAGTACCCAAGTGATAGCCCTGTTTGATCGGATTATGAAACTGGACCAGGATGATCCGCAGATTCCCATGCTTTATGCACAGTATCTATTGTCGAAGAATATGGAACCGGAAGCAGTGCCTGTATTGGAACAGGTGGTTGATTTAGATCCCACGAATAAGGCTGCCCGCTTGATGTTGGTCAGCGCTGCCGTGAAAAAGGAAGACTACAAGCAGATTATAAAAGTCTGCGAGCCGGGCATTGAAGCTACTCCGGATGCATTGGAACTTTATTATTATCTGGCTATTGCCTATCATCAGGCAGAGCAGACAGACAGTGTGTTGAGTGTTTGTAGCAGGGCATTGGAGCATATTACACCCGATACCCGAAAAGAGGTCATTTCGGATTTCTATTCAATTATGGGGGATATCTATCATACCAAAAAGCAAATGAAGGAAGCTTATGCTGCCTACGATTCAGCTTTGGTGTATAACCCTTCCAACATCGGTGCGTTGAATAATTATGCCTATTATCTGTCTGTGGAACGGCGTGATTTGGATAAAGCGGAAGAAATGAGTTATAAGACCGTAAAGGCAGAACCTAATAATTCGACTTATCTCGATACGTATGCCTGGATTCTTTTTGAGAAAGGCAACTATGCTGAGGCTCGTATTTATATTGATAATGCAATGAAGAGTGATGGAGGGAAAAGTGATGTGATAGTGGAGCATTGCGGGGATATTTATTTTATGACGGGTGATGTGGAAGGCGCACTGGAATATTGGAAGAAGGCATTGGAGATGGGTAGTGAGTCGAAAACATTGAAGCAGAAAATAGAAAAGAAGAAATTTATAGCAGAATGAAAAGAATAGTTTATCTGTTGTTGGTTGTGGTTGTGTTGGCTGGTTGTAAGAGTTCGAAGCGCTTGGTGACTTCGGAGACAAAGGCACCTGTATCCAGTTATCTGGCTTCCAAGCTCCAACTGACTATTCCCGATAAAAAAGGAGGAAGCCTGTCGGTAGGAGGAACCATGAGGATGAAAACTCATGAGCGAGTGCAAATCTCTTTGCTGATGCCTATTCTGCGTACAGAGGTAGCACGTATCGAAGTGACTCCTGAAGAGGTATTGTTAGTGGACAGGATGAACAGAAGATTTGTTCGTGCAAGTAAAGAAGAACTGAAAGGTATATTACCCAAGAATGCGGAGTTCTCTCGTTTGGAGAAGATACTGACAGATGCGTCTTTACCCGGTGGAAAGACAGAACTGACAGGAAAGGATATAGGAATTTCTTCGTTGGAAAAAGCAAAGGTGCAACTTTATGAGTTTTCCACGAAAGAGTTTTCAATGACTCCGACTGAGTTGAGCTCTAAGTACAGACAAGTCCCTTTGGAAGAATTAATAAAAATGTTGGTAGCTTTGTTATGATGAAACGTTTCTTTGTTATTTTTATCGGTTGCCTTTGGCTGGCAGTTCCGCTTTTCGCTCAATCGAACAAACTGATTCGTGAGTTGGAGAGCAAACGTGGTGCGCTGCAAAAACAGATTGCCGAGTCGGAAACGATATTGAAGAATACAAAGAAAGATGTAGGTAGCCAGTTGAATAGTCTGGCGGCATTGACCGGGCAGATTGAAGAGAGGAAACGTTATATCATGGCTATTAACAATGACGTAGAGGCTATCGAGCGTGAGTTGGCTTCTCTTCAACGGCAATTGAGGAGCTTGGAAAAAGATTTGAGAGATAAGAAAAAGAAATATGAAGCTTCTGTCCAATACCTGTATAAGAACAAATCGATAGAGGAAAAACTGATGTTTATTTTTTCTGCCAAGAACTTGGGGCAAACTTATCGCCGTATGCGTTATGTTCGCGAATATGCTACCTATCAGCGTTTGCAAGGAGAAGAAATCTTGAAAAAACAGGAACAGATACGTAAAAAGAAGGCGGAACGGCAGCAGGTAAAGGCTGCCAAAGAGAATTTGCTGAAAGAACGTGAAGGCGAAAAAGTGAAGTTGGAAGCACAGGAGAAAGAAAAACGGACTTTGGTTGCCAATCTGCAAAAGAAACAAAGAGGGTTGCAGAATGAGATTAATAAGAAACGGAGAGAGGCTAATCAACTGAATGCCCGTATTGACAAGCTGATTGCAGAAGAGATTGAACGTGCCCGTAAGCGTGCACAGGAGGAAGCCCGTCGTGAGGAGGCAGCTCGCAGGAAGGCGCAAGGCAAGGAAGGACAATCGGCTGGAACTGGAGCGAAGTCGAAGCCTTTGGAGGTGTATACAATGAGTAAGGCGGATCGGGAGCTATCCGGCAATTTTGCCGCCAATCGTGGAAAACTTCCTATGCCCATATCCGGTGCTTATATCATCACCAGTCATTATGGGCAATATGCGGTAGAGGGACTACGCAATGTGAAACTTGATAATAAAGGAATAGATATACAAGGAAAGCCGGGTGCTCAAGCACGTGCCATCTTTGACGGAAAAGTGGCGGCTGTATTCCAACTGAACGGATTATTTAATGTTCTTATCCGGCATGGTAATTATATTTCCGTTTATTGTAATCTGTCTTCCGCTTCTGTGAAGTCCGGTGATACAGTGAAGACTAAACAGCACATCGGACAGGTCTTTTCGGATGGGACGGATAATGGACGGACGGTGTTGCATTTCCAACTGCGTCGTGAAAAGGAGAAACTGAATCCGGAGCCTTGGCTCAATCGATAAAGTGATAGTTGAAGATACTAGAGTATAACGAGCGGACTTCTGTATTAAAGCAGAAGTCCGTCTAATAATTCCAGATATAGTCCGATAGCTTCTTCTATCTCTTTCAGCATAATATACTCTTCTGCCGTATGTGAACGTGAAGAACGTCCCGGTCCTATTTTTACCGATGGAAAAGACATTAATGCCTGGTCGGATAGAGTAGGGGAACCGAAAGGGACACGCCCCATTTTTATTGCTTTTTGGACAAACGGATGTTTCTCGTCGATCCGTGAGGAGTTGAGACGGAACGAGCGGGCTTTGGCTTCGCAAGAGATATGTTTCTTGATTTCAGCAAATAAATCTTCATTCGAGTAAAGCTCGTTGCTACGGATATCAACAACGAAAGTGCACTTATCGGGAACTACGTTGTGTTGAGTACCTGCATTAATTACAGTTACGCTCATTTTTACCGGTCCTAGTAACTGCGATTCTTTATCAAAGCGATAGTCGCGGAACCAGGCAATATCATTCAATACCTTATAAATGGCATTGTCTCCCTCGTTGCGTGCGGCGTGTCCTGCCTTGCCTGTGGCGGTAACGTCCAATACCATCAGCCCTTTTTCGGCAATGGCAGGTTGCATTTCCGTCGGTTCGCCTACGATGGCGAATGAAATGGGGGGGAGTCCAGGTAATACACTTTCAATTCCGTCTTTGCCCGATACTTCTTCTTCACAGGAAGCAAGATAAATCAAATTATATCTCTGTGAAGTACGACATAGTTGCAGAAACACCTGTAATAGAGATACAACACTTGCGCCTGCATCGTTGCTTCCCAGTCCATACAATTTTCCGTTCTCTTCACGTGGCGTGAACGGGTCTTTCCGCCAGCCATTGACAGGTTTGACGGTATCTATGTGGGAATTGAGCAGTATAGTCGGCTTCTTCAGGTCAAACATGGGGCTAAAGCACCACACATTATTACCTTTGCGCCCGGTCTGCATACCTTCCATTTCAATATAATTTTGCAGGAAGTCTGCGGCTTGAGTCTCTTCCCGGCTAAGAGAAGGGATACTGATTAACGATTTAAGAAGGCTTGTTGCCTCTGCTGCCATAGTCGGAATATCATATTTCATACTGCAAATATTTTGTCTATTACTTAATATTTGCACAAAGATAGTCGTTTTGCGCAATTGTTTCAAATAAAACTAATACCTTTGTACCATATTTACTAATACAAAGAGTATGACTTATCATCATTTATCTGTCTTAGTCCATCGTCAGGCTGAAAAGTATGGCGACAAGGTAGCCTTAAGGTACCGTGACTATGAGACAGCTCAATGGATTCCGATCACCTGGAATCAATTCTCCGGAACTGTGAGGCAGGCTGCCAATGCGCTCGTTGCGTTGGGAGTGGGAGAACAAGAGAATATCGGTATCTTTTCGCAAAACAAGCCTGAATGGTTTTATGTAGATTTTGGTGCATTCGCCAATCGTGCTGTGACCATTCCATTTTATGCGACCAGTTCACCGGCACAAGCACAATACATTATCAACGACGCACAGATACGCTATCTTTTTGTAGGTGAGCAATTTCAATACGACGCTGCATTCAGTATCTTTGGCTTTTGTACCTCACTGCAACAACTGATTATCTTTGACCGTTCGGTTGTAAAAGACCCCCGTGATGTGTCGTCCATCTATTTTGATGAGTTTATGGCGATGGGAGAAGGACTTCCGCACAATGATGTGGTGGAAGAGCGTACGGGACGTGCCTCTTATGACGATTTGGCTAATATTCTTTATACATCCGGAACGACAGGTGAACCGAAAGGAGTCATGCTTCATCATTCCTGTTATTTGGAACAGTTTCGCACTCATGACGACCGCCTGACCACGATGTCGGATAAGGATGTTTCTATGAACTTCCTTCCATTGACGCATGTATTTGAAAAGGCTTGGTGCTATCTCTGCATCCATAAAGGGGTACAGATCTGTATCAATCTCCGTCCGGCGGATATACAGACAACCATTAAGGAAATTCGTCCGACATTGATGTGTAGCGTTCCTCGTTTTTGGGAAAAAGTGTATGCCGGAGTACAAGAGAAGATCAATGAGACCACAGGAATGAAGAAGGCATTGATGTTGGATGCTATCCGGGTTGGTAAGATTCACAATCTTGATTATCTGCGGAAAGGGAAGACGCCTCCTGTGATGAATCAATTGAAATATAAGTTCTACGAAAAGACAATTTATTCTTTACTGAAGAAGACCATCGGCATTGAAAACGGGAATTTCTTTCCGACTGCCGGTGCTGCCGTGCCTGATGAAATCAATGAGTTTGTCCATTCGGTAGGCATTAATATGGTTGTCGGTTATGGACTGACAGAGTCTACGGCTACTGTGTCTTGCACATTGCCGGTGGGATATGATATCGGTTCGGTAGGTGTCGTGTTGCCGGGAGTTGAAGTGAAGATCGGTGAGGATAATGAAATTCTTCTTCGAGGTAAAACCATTACAAAAGGATATTATAAGAAAGCGGAAGCTACGGCTGCTGCTATTGATCCGGACGGATGGTTCCATACGGGCGATGCAGGCTATTTTAAGAATGGTCAGTTGTTCCTGACAGAGCGTATTAAAGACCTATTCAAAACTTCGAATGGAAAATATATCGCTCCGCAGGCTTTGGAAACAAAGTTGGTTATCGACCGTTATATTGACCAGATTGCTATTATTGCCGATCAGCGTAAGTTCGTCTCTGCTTTGATTGTCCCCGTATATGGATATGTGAAAGAGTATGCGAAAGAAAAAGGTATTGAGTATAAGGATATGAGTGAATTGTTGCAACATCCAAAGATTGTAGGGCTGTTCCGTGCGCGGATAGAAACCTTGCAACAACAGTTTGCGCATTATGAGCAAATCAAACGTTTCACCTTGCTTCCCGAACCATTTAGTATGGAGCGTGGAGAGCTTACCAATACATTGAAACTGAAACGTTCGGTCGTTTCTGAAAATTATAAAGACCTGATTGAGAAGATGTACGAGGAGAGTTGAGAGCCAGGCTTGAGATTCGATGTGAGATAAGTGTACGATTATAATTTATAACTTTTAATTTCTAATTTAAGAAGATGATTACTATTGAACAACTTAAAGACGTGAAAGAGCGCACGGATGCGCTGAGGAGGTATCTTTGACGTCGACGGGAAGAAAATTCAAGTCGAAGAAGAACAGTTAAGAACGCAGGCTCCGGGATTTTGGGATGACCAGAAGAAAGCTGAAGCCCAGATGAAGTTGGTGAAAGACCTGCAAAAGTGGATTGACGGCTATAATGAGGTCAAAACGCTGGCAGATGAACTTGAGCTGGCATTTGATTTCTATAAAGAGGAATTGGTAACAGAGGAAGATGTGGATACTGCTTATGCGAAAGCGCGTGAGGCGGTTGAAGCGCTCGAACTCAAGAATATGCTTCGTGATGAGGCCGACCAAATGGATTGTGTGTTGAAGATCAATTCCGGTGCCGGTGGTACGGAGAGTCAGGATTGGGCTTCTATGTTGATGCGTATGTATTTGCGTTATGCTGAGACAAATGGCTATAAGGCTACTATTGCCAACCTTCAGGAAGGTGATGAGGCAGGAATCAAAACCTGTACGATCAATATTGAAGGGGATTTTGCCTACGGTTATCTGAAAGGAGAAAATGGGGTGCACCGTCTGGTACGTGTCTCTCCTTACAATGCGCAGGGTAAACGTATGACATCTTTTGCTTCTGTCTTTGTCACCCCGTTGGTAGACGACAGTATTGAGGTGAATATTGAGACGGCACGTATCTCTTGGGATACCTTCCGAAGCGGTGGCGCCGGCGGTCAGAATGTGAACAAGGTAGAATCCGGAGTTCGTCTGCGTTACCAATATAAAGATCCTTATACAGGTGAGGAAGAGGAGATTCTGATTGAAAATACGGAAACCCGCGACCAGCCTAAGAACCGTGAAAATGCAATGCGCCAGTTGCGTTCTATCTTATATGACAAAGAGTTGCAGCACCGTATGGCAGAACAGGCGAAGGTGGAAGCGGGAAAGAAGAAGATCGAATGGGGCTCGCAGATCCGAAGTTATGTATTTGACGACCGCCGTGTGAAAGATCATCGTACCAACTATCAGACTTCGGATGTGAACGGAGTGATGGATGGCAAGATAGAGGATTTTATTAAGGCTTATCTGATGGAATTCTCTTCACAGGAATCATAAAATACAAAATTAGCAACTGTTATTTTTGGAAAGTTAAAAGATTTGTCTTTACTTTGTTAGCGTTGAACTTTAAAGCTAACTATTATGGGCAAGGGTAAGAAAAAAGTAGCGATTAGTAAGAAGGAAGAAGAGCAGGCCCAGAAGGTTGTCAAAATAGTGTTTGTCTCATTAATTATTTTGGCACTGATTATGCTGATTGCCTTTTCCTTTTTCGGCTGATAATCTCACCACAGGTTTGTGTAATCTGTGGTGAGTTTTTTGTAATACTACTGTAACCGGATTGTCATTCTTGTGTATCCTTGCAGTTGTACTTTTGCTGCGGATTAAGTAGCAAACAACTGAAATGAGTAGAATTACAACAACAGTCGTAACATTATTGTTGGCGGCAACAGCTTTCGGACAGGCTAAAGAAGACGCTGGAGATGGCAAAAAATTAGATAAGCAGACGATGGAATGGAAAGACTATTTGCCCGAGATTCACGGAACGATTCGGGGAAAATATGAATTCCAGACAGAAACAGGGGAAAGTCGTTTTGAAGTACGTAACGCACGCTTTAGCGTTTCGGGAAATGTGCATCCTTTGGTTGCTTATAAAGCGGAAATCGACCTTTCTGACGAGGGTTCTATTAAAATGCTGGATGCGTATGCACGTGTCTTTCCGATGAAAGATCTTAATTTCACGATTGGGCAAATGCGGGTACCTTTTACGATTGATGCTCATCGTTCCCCTCACCAACAGTATTTTGCCAATCGTTCATTCATAGCCAAGCAAGTAGGAAATGTCCGTGATGTCGGGTTCACTACTGCTTATAAACATACGAGTGGCTTCCCGTTTATTCTTGAGGCCGGATTATTTAACGGTTCGGGGCTTACCAATCAGAAAGAATGGCATAAAACATTGAACTACTCGGTTAAAGCTCAGTTATTGCCCGGCAAAAATTGGAATATAACACTCAGCACCCAGATGATAAAGCCGGAATCCGTACGGATTAATATGTATGATGCCGGTATTTACTATCAAAATAATCGTTTTCATATTGAAGCGGAATATCTATATAAAATGTACGGGCATGAGACGTTTAAAGATGTGCACGCTGTGAATAGCTTTGTCAATTACGACTTACCTTTGAAGAAAGTATTCAATAAAATGTCTTTTCTTGCACGTTATGACATGATGACGGATCATAGTGACGGCAAAATAGATAAGACGGCAAATGTTTTGGTTATAAACGATTATGCACGCCATCGTGTCACGGGTGGGATCACACTTAGCCTTTCAAAAGCTTTCATTGCCGACCTTCGTTTGAACTTCGAAAAGTATTTCTATAAGAAAACCGGTATCCCGAAGGAATCGGAGCAGGATAAAATCGTAATTGAATTTATGACAAGGTTCTGATTTTTATGATTACTTTTGTGGCATGGCACAAGAAATAGAACGTAAATTTTTAGTTATCGGAGAGTATAAGTCGTTGGCATTTGCGAAAAGTCGTATTGTGCAGGGATATATCAGCAGTGCTCGTGGAAGGACTGTCCGGATACGTATCCGGGATGATAAGGGATACCTGACTATCAAGGGGGCTTCCAACGCTTCCGGTACAAGCCGTTATGAATGGGAAAAGGAACTGTCTTTGCCGGAGGCGGAAGAACTGATGAAGTTGTGTGAACCGGGAATTATTGACAAGACCCGTTATCTGGTGCGTAGTGGCAGGCATATATTTGAAGTTGACGAGTTTTATGGTGAGAATGAGGGGCTTGTGGTGGCGGAAGTCGAGCTGGCTTCTGAAGATGAGGCCTTTGTGAAGCCGGACTTTATCGGTGAAGAAGTGACGGGCGATATACGTTATTACAATTCCCGGCTAATGAAAAAACCGTATAAGATGTGGTGAACGTTAACAAATAAACCGTATATTTGTTCTTATAATAAAAAGGGTAGTATATGGATATGGAACAGTTATATGGTTATGTGCCACGCGAATTGGTAACCTTTATTCTGGTGACTTTATTCTCTTTGTTAATCGGACTCTCACAGCGCCGTATCAGTCTGAAGCGTGAAGGGGAGACAACTCTTTTCGGTACTGACCGTACATTTACTTTCATCGGTATATTAGGCTATCTTCTTTATATATTGGACCCTACGGGTATGCGTTTGTTTATGGGAGGAGGCGCCGTTTTGGGACTGTTGCTGGGACTGAACTATTATGTGAAGCAGGCTCAATTTCATGTTTTTGGCGTGACGACTATTATTATTGCCTTAATCACCTATTGTCTGGCTCCCATTGTGTCCACCCAACCTTCCTGGTTTTATGTCATGGTGATTGTGACGGTACTTCTGCTTACAGAATTAAAGCATACCTTTACGGAATTTGCCCAGCGGATGAAAAATGATGAAATGATTACGTTGGCAAAGTTTTTGGCTATTAGTGGTATTATATTACCTATGCTTCCACATAAAAACCTGATTCCGGATATAAATCTGACTCCTTATTCTATTTGGTTGGCAACAGTGGTCGTCTCAGGTATTTCCTACCTTTCTTATTTGCTGAAGCGATATGTGTTTCATGAATCCGGCACTTTGGTGTCCGGTATTATAGGTGGGTTGTATAGTAGTACAGCCACTATTTCGGTACTTGCACGTAAAAGTCGGAAAGCTTCGGAGCAAGAGGCTACGGAGTACGTCGCAGCCATGTTATTGGCGGTCAGTATGATGTTTCTGCGTTTTATGATACTGATACTTATTTTTAGCAGGGAGATCTTTCTTTCTATTTATCCGTATCTGTTGATAATGTCAGTGGTATCTGCGATAGTAGGCTGGTTCATTCATTCACGGCAGAAACTTCCTAAAGATACTTCTGTCGAGTCGGAAGAGGATGATAGCAGCAATCCATTGGAATTTAAGGTTGCGTTGATCTTTGCCGTATTATTTGTCGTATTTACGGTTTTGACACATTATACTTTGGTTTACGCCGGTACAAGCGGATTGAATTTGCTCTCTTTTGTATCCGGTTTCAGCGATATAACCCCTTTTATTTTGAACTTATTGCAAAATACGGGGAGCGTTGCCGTACTGATTATTACAGCTTGCAGTATGCAGGCAATTGTAAGTAATATACTGGTGAATATGTTTTATGCCTTATTCTTTGCCGGGAAAAGAAGTAAACTTCGTCCTTGGATTTTGGGAGGTTTCGGGGCAGTGATTGCCTGCAACCTTGTTTTGCTATTATTCTTTTATCTTTAAGAAAGTCTCCTTTTTTCTATTTGTCATACAAACATCTTCTTTTTCGTTTGCTTTCTGCTAATAAAAAGATTGAAAAACTTTGTTTTTCTTTTTTCTTTTTGTGTTTTATTAAAAAAGTTAGATTTATATTTGTTATCTTGTAATATTTAATCTATTTTTGCGCCTGATTAGCATTGTATTAGGGAACAATGTAGACAAATAAGCAAAAATAAACGCGTAAGACGCAGGTTATGGGAAATGAGGGCGAAGGGCATAGTGCTTTCCTTGTACAAGGAAAGCCGGTGTCGTTTATATGTAAACACAAAAAGATTTGGCATATTTCTAGAATAAAACTACTATTTTGTGTGTTGTTTTTATTCTTTTCCTTTTTAGGGGTAGAATGTTATGCTCAATCTTCTATGCGTAAGAAGGCAGTAGAAAACAAGGATTCTATCATGCCTTTTAAATCTCGATGGGCATTTAAAACAAATGCTGTCGAGTGGCTTGTATTGTTACCTAATGTTACTGCCGAATTCGATTTGTTCGGCTCTCCTTACAAACACTACACATTAAGTCTCGGTATCAAAGGCAACTGGAATACTTCTCAAAATTATAAACCTAGCATTGTATATAATCTGGTTGATGCCCGTATGGAGTTCCGGAAATATTTCCGTACTACTCAACGTAACTTCCATCATCTGGATTCTGCTTCTTTCTTTCAACGGATGAAAGAGGAAGTGTTCACTATTAAACGTTTCCATCCTCGTTATTGGCGTGCCTATTATTGGGGGGTGTATGCTGACGTTGCTAATTATAATTTTAAATTTGGTTCGACAGGAATGCAAGGTTCTGCTTACGGTTTGGGTGTATCCGGTGGATTCAGTATTCCTTTATATGGTTATCGCCAGAACTTCATTGATTTGGAGTTAGGTGCCAGTGTCGGATTTGTATACACTAAATATGATGCGTATAAGCATGATGCTGAAAGTAATTGTTATCCTCGCTTACCTGAAAAAAGTAAGGGAGGTCATTTAGTTCCTTTCCCGGTTGTCAGTGATTTGCGGGTAGCTTTTGTTTATCGTTTCTCTACTTCTGTCAAGAACAAGTATAAGTTAATTGATTATGATAAGATAAATGCGCGTGCGGAAGCTAAGCGTCAAAAGCAATTGAGGCGTGATTCTATTAGTGAAGCACGGGATAAGGCGAAACATCTGAAAGAGTTGCAGAAAGACTCTATACGATTGGCAAAAGAAGCTTTGGATCAGATAAAGGACTCACTTAAGAGACAAGATAAGTTGATGAAAGATTCTTTGGAACAAGTGAAAAAGTTGGAGAAGAAAAATTCAAAGGAAGAGAAGAAGCAAGCTGGGAAAGTAGTGGAAACACCTGAGATACAACAATCAACGGAGGAACAGCAACCTGCTCAGGAGAAACAGCCTGCTAAGTCTGACTCGCCTGAACCGCAGGCCGTCGAACCACAATCTTTGAAAGATCAGGGAATCGTGCCATTAACGACTAATGAGGGAGGTGAAGCGTAATGAAAGTGACTGTTATATATCAAATTCTATTGGCTTCCTTGCTTTGGGTCGGTTGTACAAAGGTAGATCTGTGTGATGAAACTACGCATCCGCACGTGGTGGATGGGTTCTCGGTTACATATAATTGGAATGAACTGGGCTTATCTGCCGATGAAACGCCTGAGAAATTATATTTTGTGGCTACTCGTATCCTGAATACACGCCATATAGTTTATCAGACGGATAAAGATGGGAACTTTAAAGTGGAGAAGAGCAAAGAAGATACGGCAACAACTCCTGATGACGGAAATACTGAAACTTCGGGTGACGGTTCAACCACTCGCGATAATACCGACATCACGACTCCCGATGACCAGTCCGAACCTCAGAGTGAGTATCAGCCTGATATCAAGCTGCCTGGAGGTGAATATGTGATGATGGCTTTTACTGATCCGGCATATCCGATGGTGAAGAAAGAGAAAAAGGATGAGGACGGGAATGTTGTAAAAGACATGAATGATAATATCGTCATGGAGGAAGTGAAAGATACGAGGGTTGAATTGCATAAATTGGATGAATTCAAGGAAAACGATGCTGTTCACATGAAAGAAGTAAAAATGCGTCATCATGCATTAGAGAGTGTTACGGATATTGTTCATGATACATGGAAGGATTTGAATCCCGGCATTGAACATGTATGGGAGGCAGGTCGTAGATTAATCATTTCCCGTTGTGATTATCTGGAGCTGAATGCAGGGAATAATTATGAACAACCATTCAATTTCACCTCTTTAACTCAGCATATTGATATTAACTTTTACCTGGACTTGGTAGAGGATGAAGATAAACAACAGCTGAAACCGGAAGATATCAAATATATTTTTGTCGAGATGTCTGGGATTGTACCGGAAATTTCTCTTTCTACCGGATTGTTGAATACTTCATCTTTGAAAAGGGTGATTGTGAAAGTGCCTGTTCCTACTACTGGAGAAACTATAACGGAAGAAAGTGGTAAGAAATGTATTACCTTGAAATGTACTGCCTCTATGGATGTGTTCGGTTTAGTCGGTGGTATGGATAATTATGCGATTATGGGACCGGGAGTTTGCTGTCTGGCTCTTTCAGTGAAGACCGGAACAAAAGAATTTATTTCTAACGGTATAGCCAATCTTTCCAGAAAGATCAAGGAATTAGGCTTGACCGAAGAAACCGGGCAGGTGAATGAACGAAGGAGGCTGAAAGATAGAGGTGAATTGACTATTGATGTCCACTTACGTATCACTCCTTCCGGCGCACAAGGTGGAGCGGGTAGTGACGGGGTAATAGGCTGGGACGATGTAACGAATGAGATTCATGTGGATATATAAAAGTATGATGGAAAGAGGTCAAACATATATAAGCGTAAGACAGGTCTTGTGGGTAGGACTTTGTATGTTGCTACTGTGCGGTTGTTCCAGAGATACGTATGTGGGCGAATTACCGGAAGATGACGATGCACCCTTGACGGAGAAGATTCCTATCGTTTTAGGTTTCGGTGTATCGAGCTTTGATATATTGACGCGTGGAAGTGGAGCTGTCGAGAGTGGAACAAATTTGGAATTTTGGAAGAATGCGAAGTTCTACGTTTATGCATTTAATAAGAATGTAGAAACCGATTTGTCTGTTCGTTGGAGTGAGGCAAATGAAGACATCTGTTTATTGGATGCAAACAGACTTTCGGGAGATGGGGGACAATCTTCCAGTCATGGGAAAGAGGTTCGAGTAAAGGTTGATAATTCGAACTTAATGCCATTCTTTCCTGATGATAAAACAGGCTCACAGGACATTTACTATAATATGAAGCATACGGATTGGCCGTATAACTTCTTTTCTTATTATCTGGATGACTTGGATTTAACGCAACTTCAATGCGTTCGGGAGAAGAATCGTATTTATTATGATGTAGAGTTGGATGGACGTAGGGATTTTATGTCTTCTGTGGCCAATCCTAAATTGCAGGAAGATAAATATGCAAATAATCCCTATAAACAAAAAATCATGGACCGTGCATATAGCGCCTATTCTGCTAGTCATGGTTTGAATCCTGTGTTTAGTTTTCAGCACCATTTGGTGCGTCTGCGATTTGTAATCTGTCGTCCGGAGGAGGGAGGGAGTGTACCTTCTATCAATGAAAGTTTGGTTGTAAAAAAGGTTAGTGTAAAATCTAAAGTTCGGGGACGTTTTACCGTTGCTGTCAATGATATAGATGCGGATGATGCAGGAAAACCTCATGTAGGGCTATCTTTTAATAGAGAAGACTATGCATCGGAGGAGGCTTATGCGAATAGTGAAGACTATCTATGCTTGTTGAAAAAGAACGGTGAGGAGATAGGGAGTGACGGATGGTGTCGGGTAATTGACTGCAAGAAGTATTCAGAGTTAAGTAAGGAAGATAAAGCAAAGCCTTCTTTTTTAGGAAAAGAAGATAAGAATGATAATAGCGGTGCCAGCTTGTTGTTGGCGCCTGCTACTACTTATTCGGCACGTATCTTTTTGGATGAAGATAAGTCGAGTGACCCGGGACATGGATTTGTAGATGTTGATTTGGAGCCTGGTGGAGGAGTTGGTTTTGTAGCAGGTGGTGCGTATGTAATCTATTTAACAATTAATAGTTTATCTGATATTAAACCTAATGTTGAAATCGGTGAATGGACACCGGGTGGAGAAACTATATTAGACCCGGACGGGGAATTTGAAGATAAATAAAATGTGAAACTCAAATATATTTATTAATTTAAATTGTGTTATTTATGAAACGATTTCTTCTTTATGCAATGATGACAGCCGGAGTGTTGGCGTCTTGTTCACAGGGTGAGAATGATGGTTTACCTCAAGATGATTCTGTAAATGGAGGTACTGATGCAGCTCCTATTCTATTGTCGGCTGTGGCTCCTTCAGCTTCTGTTGAGGCTTCGACAAGAAGTGCTGGTACTGTTGGTGGGAAAGGTGACGCTAATGTTTGGAGTGGTCAAAGATTGCATATTTTTGCATTCCAAAAAGACGCAACTACTGGTGAAACTTATGGTGATAAAATTACAGGTGATAAGACTTTCTTTGATAAGATTGGTATTGCTGCCAGTGACAATGAAACCATAGTTAAATGGGAAAATGATCAGACTTTATATTTCCCTCGTAGTGGTGCTTATGATTTCTTTGGTTACTATGCAGATGATGCATTGGGAGCAAATCCGACTTATGAAACAGGAACAAATACATTATATGCAAACTTTACAATTGATGGCTCTCAGGATCTTATGATTGCTAAAGCAAAATTGTCAACAGAACAGGAGGCTGCACTTGGCGATGACAAGTATAAAGCATATAGTGCATATACTGCTCGTAAAGGATATCAACCAGCAATGACATTTGAGCACTTATTGACTCGTTTGACTTTTAATATACAAGGTGCAGGTAATGAAGGCCCGGAAAATGTATATGTAAAGAGTATTCGTGTTAAATCAAGAAATACAGGCAAATTGGTTTTTGCCTATGTGAAAGATACGGATAAAGGTGCTGTTTTTAACCAGCTTGCACAGGAGGATATTCCTTTCTTATATCTGCAAGAGAGAAATGAGAAAGGTGTAATGCAAGCATTGGATGCGGATATAACTTTTACAGAAGATGACCTGACTGAGAATATAACAGATTTTAAAGGCACAATCGGAAAATACCATGCGTCTGCAACAGGTGCAAAGCCAAATCCTGTTGGCGAAGCTTTGTTGGTCGAACCAGATGTACTATCGTATGACATTGAGGTAGATGTTGTGCAATATTATAATAAAAATGGTGGAATTATAACAGATTTGGGACAACGTAAAAAAACTTATCCATTGACACTGAATATTGCCAACGTTAATCCTCCTGCTGATGAGCCGAAACCTACAAAATTTGAAGCTTCTAAATCTTATGACATAACTGTTAAGGTAAACGGCTTAACTGACATAACTCTTACTGCTAAATTGGGTGAATGGAAAGATGGAGGAAGTATCGTGTTCGATCCTGATAATGATTTTTCAAATGATGTAAAATAAGTAATGAATATGAAAAAGAATCTTTTATATGTAATGGCAATGGTCGCTGTTTTCGCAGGCTGTTCAAGTGGTGAAGGTTTTGACGAAAAAGAAGGAAATAATACTCCAGTAGAACCGGTAGATAATAGTGAAGTCGAAATAGCTTTCGGAAAGGCAACTACGGTGGAAGTGCAGCAGTATAATAATACTAGAGCTGTTCTTGAGAATACCTGGAACGGTGAACAAATTGGAATTTGGGGAGTAGATCGTTCAGAAACTGCAGAATGGAACTTGGTTAGTTCTCATATATTTGGGCAAACAGATCCTGTGACTGCTACGGTTGCAGGTGGTGGGAATGTGACTTTTGATAATGGTCCTTATTACTATCCAATGAGTTCTAAAGTTAATTACAGTTTCTATTCTTGTTATCCGGTCGCTAGAACTGCTGTTGCTGCTAGGAGGTCGATTTCTTGTCCATATACAATTGATGGTAAGACTGATATTATGTGGGGAAGTGCAGTTTGTGAAGATAAAATGGTTGGTGGTGTTACATACTCAGGTTATAATGCATTATATTTTCGTAAAGTGGTTGACGCACCTGTTCCTGATTTGAAATTTCAACATTGCTTGACTAGATTAAACTTTGTAGTTCAAAAAGGAATTGAAGGGGGAGGTGAACCTGTCCCTGTGGCTGTTCAAGATATAAAAGTCTTGAATGTTCCTACTGCGGCTAATTTAACAGTTGTGGGAGATGGTGCCGGAATCTTGACAGAGTCTGGTGCAACAGGTGAGTTGTCTTTGTATAATGGAGATACTCCTTCTTTTGATACGATTGTTGTTCCTGAACTTGGTCAAGAAAAAACATTGGGAACAGTGCTGTTAATGCCTTCAAAAACAAAAGAATATGAGTTGGAAGTTACTTTGGTAGCCCTCGACGAGTATAACGCTCCTACTGGAAAACCAGAAAAGGGTATTGTTAAAATTAACAGTAAAGTCGATTTCGCTCCTAATACCCAATATAAAGTTGCTTTGACAGTGTATGGATTGCAGATCGTCAAGGTTCATGCTACATTGGCTGAGTGGGAAACCGGAGAGGATATAACTCAAGAGGTTAATTAAACATTAAAAAAGTGTTTATGAATAAATGGATATTAGGTGTATCGCTTATATTATTTTTACTGACATCTTGTAGTAAAGATAATGATGAGGGTACACCTCAATCTGATGATATAATGAATGGAGGGGCTGAATTGAAATTCAGCTCCGATGTTCTTTCGTCTATCGTGGTTGACGTCGATCCTACTAGAAGTTCGACTCGTGCGCCATTGAGCTCTTTTGAGAACAACTCTCAAATTGGAATTTATGGAATACCTGGAGTTGATGGAGGGAGGAATGAATCATGTAATTTGCGTGATTGTAAATTTGAATCCGATTTTCAAAAATATTTGTTTAATGGTCGATATACCTATGTTTCTGGGTATGACGAATTACAATCGGAATTTCAGGCTACATATCCATCACGAGCAAATCCTGCTTTATATTTGTATGGGTATTATCCTTATACGGACAAGGCGGAATATCGTGAAATTGCCGGAGCTTCTCAGTGGGCTGTTCCATGGCAACTAGATACTGACAATATGGCTAATACAATAGACTATCTTTATACAGGTGAAAAATTCGTTCGATATTCAGAATGGGGACTCAATCCAATTACTTTGGAGTTTCAACATGCCTTTGGTAGAGTGGATTTTAAGTTCTATACGACGAGTATGGCTGTTCTTAATAAGAATTATACTGTAGAGTCTGTTACAATAACTTGTATTTCCGGTAAAAAAGGTTGGATGGCAATTGCCAATGGAAGTATGTCATTTACAACAGAGCAATTTACTTCTACATATAAAGTCGTGGATGGTTCTGTCGCATGGAATATACCAGGTGAACCGGCAGCTCGTTTTATGTTTCCTCATACTCAGACGCTGATAAAAGAAGTGACTTGTGTTATGAGAAGCGGAGCTGGAGAGGTTAAGAAATATACTATTTATGATCAATATTCCGGTTATACAATTCCGGTACGACAAGGAGAAATAACAAATATGAATGTTAAATTCTTGCCAAAAGATGCATCCATCTCATCTGCAGTCGATGTAAATTCATGGGATAGCAATACGACTATTGATAAAGATGTAAAGTTATAATAACGACATGACACGAATCGTAAAATATCTGTTCTTTTTTATTTTGCTGCTTGGGGCTGGAGCACAAGAGATGTGCGCCCAGCAAATAGCAGTGAAAACCAATGGCTTGTCACTTTTGGCAGGAGTGCCTAACTTAGGATGTGAACTTGTAGTGGGAGAACGCTCCAGTGTTGATTTAAGTTTCTATGGAGGATACAAACCTTGGGGGACAGATATCAAGCTTATCGGAGTACAGCCGGAGTATCGATATTGGTTTAACGGACGTCCTATGGTGCGTGAATACATAGGTATATCCGCTTTAGGTGCGAGCTATGATATGCATCTGGGAAAACATATTTACGATGGAGATGCCATAGGTATTGGTATAACGATGGGATATTCAATGGTATTGGGAAAACGTCTGAACCTTGAATTTTCGGCAGGTTTCGGAGCCGTTTGTTTCTGGCACCAACAATACTATGAGAATGATAATTTTGAGGATTATCTGATCAATAATCCGGGAAAGACGAATGCGCATGGATATAAATTGTTTCCAGCCAAGTTAGCGGTTTCTATTTCTTATATTATTAGATAGTTAGAAAGTGAGATTGTAGATATGAAAGTAAATTTGATAAGGGTGAACGGAGCTATGAGAATAGCTTTTCTATTGATATGTTATTTAGCTGCTTGTGTTCAGCTGAATGCGCAAGCTCCCAAATTAGTGATGGGACGTATTCTGGACAAAGAAGCATCCGAGAAGAAACGGAAACCTGTCCCGTTTGATATTTCTTCTATTGGTGACATAAAGATTTATTATTTCAATACCGTTCAAGAAGGAAAGGATATGGAAGCGGCACTGAACAAAGACAATATCAGTTTGACCCTTTCAGCCATGTATGAAGTACCCGATGCGACGGGAGCTTATCAGATTACTTTACCGGAGACCGGCTCATTGGTTATCAAAGTAAGTACGGCGCCCGCCGTATTTGAAGCAATCAGTGGTCGACGGGAGATTACTACGTATGTAGATATGGGACACATGATTAGTCAGGTAACCGTTGTGGGGCAACGTACAGAGGTTACGTCCATGCCCGAAACGCCCGACCAGTATGGAGATATGATTATTTTGAACGGAGCGAAAGTTGCAGTTCCTCCACGTATTGGAAAGGACAATGCCCGAATGATCGTACAGCCATACGTGATAAATAATAGTAAAGGAAAGAAAGTTGAAATGTATCGTCTGCCTCGTGTATACGATGGTTCGCAATATTATCTGACTCAGGACCGTCGTATGGGATATGATATAACCCGGGATTCGCTGGACGCTTTTATCATTGAAAACGAACCCCTCTCGGCGGAGAAGGCTTCCTATATGTGGAATGATACAATCAAACTATCCAATGCGCAAGATAACTTCCAAGTGCTGGCTCTTATGCAGATGGAAGATTATACGCGTCCTTATTATGAACGCCTGTTGGAGCTCTCCACCCGTAGCCCCAGACGTCCGTTACGTTTCCTCGAATATTCGCTCGACCAGTATGAACTGGACCCTAAGAAATATGAGGAAAAACCGAAAGTTGAACGCCGTACCGGTGTGGAAGACATTTCTTTGAGCTTCTTACTGGGGAAGGCGGAATTGGATCCTGAAGATCCTAATAATGAAGTACAGTTGAATAAACTGAAAGCGAAGCTGTTGGAGGTGGTAAATGGCGAAAGTTCTACTTTGAAAGAACTTCATTTGTATAGCGTTTCGTCACCGGAAGGTTCTTATGCGTCTAATATGGCTTTGTCGCAACGTCGTCTGGCGTATGCACGTTCGTTGGTGTACTCTGTTATTCCGGCTCATACGATGCAACGTTTGTATACTTATACACCTAATGATTCGCGAGTTGCTACTTGGTTGGAGGTAGCGGATTTGCTGGAGCAAGATACGCTGCCTGCGGAGGCTGCCGCTATTCGCGAAATTGTAGAGAAATACCCGAAGAGCCAAGATCAGCAATTTCGACAAGTAGCTGCTTTACCTTATTATAGCACCATTATAAAAAGCCATCTTCCCAAATTGCGTTCAATGAAGTGCGAATATACCGCAGAAATTTATCGTGCCTTGACGAAGGAGGAAATATTGAATCGTTACCGGAATGATCCTGATTATCATTCGGGAAAAAAGAATTTTGCTTTGTATGAATACTGGCACTTATTCAATATGGTGAAAGATCCTAGGGAATTGGAGGAGCTGTATCGCCGTGCATATCACTATTCTCAAGAATTGACGGGAGGAAAGCCGTGGGTGCTGGCTGCTAATAATTTAGCGGTGGCTTACTTGAAACGCGATACGGTGGATACGGAAGTATTGAAGCCGTTAATTGATTTCTCAGTGAGAGGCTGTAATGTGGAGCGTACGTTTGACGGACGTGTGATTGGTATTGATAATGTTGAGGAGGTGGTAGCCAATCAACTTGCTATGTATTTGAAGAAGGGAGATTTCTCGGAGGCCAGTCGTCTGGCACAATTACTGCCCGACAATGAGAAGAACAAGAAGATAAAGGCATTTGCGTTCTGCTTGGGAGGATATTATAAAGTGACCAGCGGATTGAATGATGCGGAAATAGCCCGTCGTCTGGAAACATTTGAATTGGTCAAGAATAGTTCGCCTCTTAATAATGTCGTGATGTGTCTGGCGATGAAGACACACGCATGGAATGAAAAGGCGGAGAAAGCATTGGAGGATTTACCCGCAGACGATCCGAAGACGATGTACTTGAAAGCGGTGTTATATTGTCGTAAAGGAGATTTTTATGCCATGCAGGCAGAAGAGGCGTTGACAAACTGTTTCAAGAAGGACAGCAGTTATATCTCAATAGCCGAATGGGATGGAGATATCAGTGAAGACTGTTTCAAATATGCTAAGATGGGGTATGAAGATGCAATGACTACGGGAGGAAATGAATAGCTTAAATAGATAAATAATGGTGATGAAAAGATATATATTGACGTGTATTTGTTGTGGAATATTTGCGGGCGGCGTACTTGCCCAGCAGCAAGATTCCATTGCAAAGATGCGAGATGCAGCAGCTGCTCAGGATTCCGCAATGCAACGAAGAAGCCAGGCTGATACGGCCTATCGTGTGAAGTTCAATGCAATGAAGTATTCAATGCAGAAACGTTATCAGCCTAAAGGGATGGAGTTCAACAATAAAAAGTTCCTTGATAACTTCTTCTTCGGTTTTTGGGGTGGTTACAACCGTATTATTCCACAAGGGGATATGAATCTTTCCGGTGGACCGGAAATCGGACTGTCTGCAACTAAATTCTTTTCTTCTAAAAACGGACTGCGACTCTATGGAACATGGCAAAGCGCCAGTCGCCAGAGTGATAATGAAAAATGGAGCAATTATTCGTTCGGTATAGATCATATATTCAATCTTAGTACGGCTTTTGCCGGATATAATCCTTATCGTATGTTCGAGATCTCTACGGTTGAAGGACTGGGGGTACATCTCGCTTCTTTGGCTGGAGAGAAAAAAAGAGCGGGCGATTTCCATCTGGGCTTACAGATGAAGTTGGCTACCGGAACGCGTCTGGACGTGTTTGTAGAACCGGCAATCTCCTTTTATACCGATAATATCGATATCTCCGGAGAAAATAACTGGCACGGATATGATATGGGATTTAATGCCCGTGTGGGGATGAATTATCGTTTAGGAACCTTCAAGCAGCGTGGAAGTACGGAAGCAGGAGAGGAGAATTTCTTGGACAATACTTTCATCAGTGCGGCTATGGGACTTCAAGCGCAGAATTCCTCATTGGCCAGGGAACAAGGACTGCTGGGCTCTACAGGACCTGTTTTTAATGTGTCCGTAGGTAAATGGTTTTTGGATCTGTTTGGTTTCCGCTTATCTGCATTCGGATCGTATGATGCCTGGAAAGAGAATCAAAAGGCAGGTATGGACAGAATGACTCTGTATGGAGGCGGACGGGCAGAAGTGATGTTGAATCCTTTTGCGTTGTTCAAGAAAGAAGCGCGTTCTATGCGGTGGGGAGTTGTCCCGATGTTCGGTGTCGAGTTGGGGATGATGAAGAAACAGGATGAGCAGGAGGTTATTTCTAAAACATATACGGGATGGACAGGTGGAATACAGTTTAAGTATTATCCGATAGAGAACTTGGCTTTCTTCGTAGAACCACGTATGTCCTTCGTACCTTATACCTTTACAGAGAAGACGATTTCCGGAAAAGTGAATGAGTATTCTTTTATGGATAAGTTGATGAATATTAGTGTAGGGGTCGAATTGCGTCGTCCTACTCGTCCGCAATGGCAGCAGTTAGCCAAACTTAGGGGAGATTTTACTCCTTATTATTATACTTCTTATGCTGTCGGCATGACAATGCCGCAACAGTTGAACCGCCCTACTTCACGCCGCCCGGGTTTCATTACCGGAGCTGCGGTCGGACGGCAGTTTAGTCCGCTTTCCGGATTCCGTTTAGGACTTGACTTCAACAATGCGGCTACCCGTTTGGCGGATGCTAAGATTGACCGTTACACTTTTACGAGCCTTTCTTTGGATTATATGTTTGATATATCCAATTGGGTAATTGGTTATGATCCGGAACGTAAGTTTGGTACGGAAGTTTTTGCGGGTCCGGTCATTACCCATCGCTTTGAACCGGGAAAGACCTATTGGGGAGGAGAAGGTGGTGTACGTCCTTATTGGAGGCTAGGTGAGCAATTTGATGTTTTTGCTGAGTCTAAATTGCGACTGTATACGCAACGTTATATCACTTCGCGTGAAGGTAAGGGAACTCCTTTACAGCTCTCTTTTGCGGTGGGTACTTCGTATCGCTTCAGCCCTTCTTATCGTAAGAGATTGTTAGAAAGCGGCTTTGGTGATGGAACATTCTGGGGAAATACTTTCATCAGTGGAGGTGTCGGCTTTCAGTTCCTGAGTGGTTCGGGACGTTCTATGGGAACTTTAGCTTCGGTAGGGCCTACTATGAGTGTATCTGCCGGTAAATGGTTTTTACCTTTCTGGGGATTACGTTTCTCCGGTTTTGCAGGCATAAGTAGTTGGGGACAGGCTGCGCGTGAAGATGGAACTCTTGCTGACAAGCGAACGATGCAAGGAGGAGTCCGGATAGAGAGTATGTTGAACCTTCTTTCTTTCTGGCAGCATGATAATGAACAACGTTGGGGAGTTGTTCCGATGTTAGGTTTGGAACTAGGTAAGGTACGGAGGCAAAATGAAAATATAAAGGTTAGTGCGGCAGGTGCTGCATATGCCGGTGTGACGGCAGGGCTGCAATGTAAATATTACTTCTCCGATCATACGGCATTATTTATAGAACCTCGTTTCTCTCGTATTCCTTATTCTTACAGAGATGTCAACGTTATTGATAATTATGTGGGTCCTCGCATCTCTACGGCAGATAATGTGATGAGTGTGCAGGTCGGACTGGAATTCCGTCGTGCAGGTGGTAAGACATTGAAAGAGCTGGCTGCTCGCAGAAGTGAATTCGAGCCTTATTATTTTGCCTCATGGAATGTAGGTGGAAATATGCCTATTCATCGGGTGAAGCTAGATGACGGTTCCGGTCTTGGAGTTTTAATAGGAGTGTCTGGGGGACGGCAGTTTTTCCCTTGTTCCGGTGCACGGGTAGGCTTGGATTATGTTGCTTTGCCGGGAAAGAACGGATCGGATGCCCGTAAGCTGATTAGTTTATCGGCAGATTATCTCTTTGATGTGACTCATTTTATGGGAGGTTATAATCCAGACCGTAAATTGGGTGTCGAGTTGCTTGCAGGTCCTGTGTTATCATTCGGAAAAGAGCCTAATAAAACGAATATCGGTGCGGAGGGCGGCGTACATTTTTATTATAAACTGCTTAAGGGATTCGGTGTTTTTGCCGAACCTCGTTTGCGACTATACACTAAAGATATATGGTCGGGTGGAGATTTGACTCCTGTTCATGCGTCATTCTCGGTGGGAACCTCTTACAGATTTTGATTTATGAGAGTATAACGTGTACTCAAAGTATTGCAAGCTTTTTTAGGGATATTCCTAAAATATAGAATATAAGGCAACTTCTTCATTACGAATTAGTTGCCTTATTTTTATTAAATATAGTCATCGCCCAGTTGAATTTGGGCGTCATTGACATATTTGCGGATGGAATGTTCTTCGTCTTTACGGCAAATAAGTAAGACGTTTTCGGATTCCGCTATCAGGTATCCTTCCAATCCGTCAATTACAGCGAGTTTTCCTTTCGGTAATACTACCATATTGTCTTTGCTGTTATATAAAAGTGAATGACATTTTAAACTGACGTTACCTTCTTGGTCTCTGTCTGATAAATCATAAAGTGATCCCCAGGTTCCAAGATCAGACCAACCAAAATCTCCTAATGACACATATACATTATCTGCTTTCTCCATAATGCCGAAATCGATGGACACATTAGGGCATGCCGGGAAATTTTCTTCAATAAATGCTTTTTCTCCATCAGTGGTATAAATTTCCTTTCCGGGCGCCAGTTTAGAAGTCAGCTCGGGCAATAAGGATTCACTCGCTTTGATAATGCTATTTACATTCCACATGAATAGTCCGGAATTCCAATAAAATTCTCCACTTTCTACAAATACTTTAGCTAATTCCAGTTCCGGTTTCTCAGTGAATGTTTTTACTTTGTAGAAGTTATCTCCAGCAGGCTCGGCGATTTGTATATATCCGTATCCGGTTTCCGGTCGATTAGGCTTAATTCCTAGTGTAAGTAGCTTTTCAGAGTGTGAGACAAAATCCAGTCCTTTTTCGATAGCGGCAAGAAATTCATCTTCCTTTAAAATAAGGTGGTCTGAGGGAGCCACTACTATATTGGCATTTGGATTCAGTGCCCTGATGTGATAGGAGGCCCAAGCTATGCATGGAGCGGTATTTCTTCGTGCAGGTTCTAGCAGTATTTGTTTTTCGTTTACTTCGGGTAGCTGCTTTTTAACTAAGTCTGCATACATTGCATTGGTAACGATAAGAATATTTTCTGTTGGTATTACCTTTTGGAAACGATCAAACGTTTGTTGTAAGAGTGAACGACCGGTTCCGAAGAAATCTAAGAATTGTTTAGGCAATGTTTTGCGGCTAAACGGCCAGAAGCGGCTTCCAATACCGCCACCCATAATCACGCAATAATTATCCTTGTTTGTCATAACAGAGACTCTATTTAAAAGTTTCTGCTAATGTACGGTTTATTCTCTGAATATAGAAGTGTTTGAGATATGTTTTATTATTTTTTTCTCCTTTTTTCTGCCAAACTATTGCAGATTCAAAATAATGTCGTATCTTTGCACCGCAATTGAGAAATCAAATATGCCCAGATGGCGGAATCGGTAGACGCGCTGGTCTCAAACACCAGTGGATTCAC
>ERZ857775.1347-NODE-1347-length-29576-cov-7.961451_pt1 | contig 29576 bp, 26 predicted proteins | sample MGYA00519698_ERZ857775 | MGnify/ENA primary metagenome ERZ857775 (study PRJEB31778, sample SAMEA3449363) | human gut metagenome | biome: human gut; feature: human-associated habitat; material: faeces | place: United Kingdom | collected 2010/2012 ...
GAGTGATTGTTGGTGAAGTGGCAGGAATTCTGGAACAGCCGGAGCTTGAACGTCCAGAGAAAAGTAAAAGTGTTCCAAAAGATAACTCCGTTACACTTGAAAATGTCAGGTTTGGTTATCACGACAAAGAGATTCTGCATGGAGTAACTATGGAGCTAAAAGCAGGAACGGTAAATGCAATCGTAGGACCTTCCGGAAGCGGCAAGTCAACCATCGCAAAGCTGATTGCGTCCTTGTGGGATGTGGATTCCGGAAGTATTAAAATCGGTGGAGTTGATGTCAAAGAAATGTCGCTTGCAGATTTTAATCGGAAAATTGCATATGTTGCACAGGATAATTATCTGTTCAATGAAACGGTACGTGAAAATATCAGACAGGGAAATCCGGAGGCTACAGATGAACAGATCATCGAGGTGACAAAGAAAAGCGGATGCTATGAATTTATCATGCAGCTTGAGAACGGATTTGATACGGTTGTAGGAGGTGCAGGAGGACATCTGTCAGGAGGAGAGAGGCAGCGTATCTCCATTGCAAGGGCAATGCTGAAGGATGCTCCGATTGTAATTCTTGATGAGGCAACTGCTTATACGGATCCGGAAAATGAGGCGATTCTGCAGAATTCTATTGCAAAACTGGTAGCAGGGAAGACACTGATCGTAATCGCACACAGGCTTTCTACCGTTAAGGACAGTGATCAGATCTTTGTCGTAAATGATGGAAATGTAACAGCACATGGTACACATGAGGAACTACTGATGTTATGCCCGCTTTATAAGGAAATGTGGGATGCCCATATTTCTGTAAAAGATACGGTGAAGGAGGGAGAATGATATGTTTGGAATTCTGGCAAAATTCTTTCGTTTTTCAGGCAGGGAAAATGGTAATAAATTTAAACTGTCGATAGTGATCGGACTTATAGAGGCTCTCGCTTCAGCAATGAAGATACCGGCTATTATGTACATATTGATTGGTTTGATGAGTGGAAAACCAATAGGAAAATATATTGGTGGTTCAATTGCGATCATGGTGATTGCAATTGTAGTTGATGTCATCTGCAAGAGATACTCTACAGTGCTTCAGACAGAGGGAGGATATAATGCAAGTGCTTTTATGAGAATCAAGATTGCAGAGCATCTGCGTTATCTGCCGATGGGATATTTTAATGCCAACAGCATCGGGGAAATTTCTTCTATTACGACGAATACAATGGAAACACTTGGCGATGTAGCTGCGAGAGTGGTTATGCTGACCATGCAGGGAATTCTGGAAACATCCATGATCATTCTTATGCTGTTTCTTTTTGACTGGAGAATCGGACTGACAGCTGCAGCAGGAGTACTTATTTTCTTTGGGGTCAATTCTGTGATGCAGAATGCGGGTAAAAAAGATTCAGAGCAAAAAGTGGTATGCGATACGGAGCTTGTAAACCAGATCATGGAGTATCTGCAGGGAATATCAGAAGTAAAATCATACAACCTGCTTGGAAAACAGGCAAAAAGATTAAATGATGCAAATGAAGCATGCGAAAAGATTAATACAAAGATGGAGATGTTGTTTGTCCCTTATCATTTTCTGCAAAGCGTCATAACAAAAACCACAGGTGCAGTAATCGTAGCATGCAGTGCATATTTTTATATTAATGGAACTATGAGTGCGGTCTATGCAATTGGTATGACAATCTCAGCATTTATGCTTTATGCCAGTCTGGAATGTGCAGGAAATTATTCATCTCTTTTACATGTGGTAAGCGTATGTGTAGATAAAGCAAATGCAATATTGGAGCTGGATACCATGGATATCGACGGTAAAGAAATACAGCCGGAAAATTACGATATTAGACTTTCTAATGTTTCGTTTTCTTATGACAAACGGAAGATCATTGATGATATATCGCTCTCTATTCCGCAGAAAACGACGACAGCAATCGTTGGACCATCTGGTGGAGGAAAATCAACACTTTGCAATCTGATTGCCAGGTTCTGGGATGTGGATTCCGGGGAAGTGACACTTGGAGGTGTGAATGTAAAAGACTACAGCATGAACAGTCTGATGCGTAATTTTTCATTTGTATTTCAGTCGGTGTATTTGTTCGCAGACACCATTGAGAATAATATTAAATTCGGACGTCAGGATGCAAGTCATGAGGAAGTGGTGGAAGCGGCGAAGAAAGCGTGCTGTCATGATTTTATCAGCAAACTTCCGGATGGGTACGACACAGTGATTGGAGAAGGTGGAGCCACACTTTCCGGCGGTGAGAAACAGCGTATTTCGATAGCCAGAGCGATTATGAAGGATGCGCCAATCGTCATATTGGATGAAGCAACGGCAAATGTTGATCCGGAGAATGAAAAGGAGCTGATGGATGCAGTAGATGCACTTACAAAGGAAAAAACGATTATTATGATTGCCCACAGATTAAAAACGGTCAGACATGCAGACCAGATTGTGGTTGTTGACAAAGGAAGAATTGTACAGCAGGGAACACATGAGCAACTAATGAAGCAGGAAGGTATTTATAAGAGATTTGTGGATGCAAGGCAGCAGGCGGTAAGTTGGAAACTGGTGCACTGAGAAATAATCCACAGTTGGTGAATATCCAAATTGAATTGTCTGAAAGAGATTTAATTTAAGTTTCTCTAAGTTTCACTTGTATAGGTGGAATGAGGAAAATTCAATAGAGCAATATGAAAAAAGCACTGAAAACCGTTGGACTGATGGTTTTCAGTGCTTTTTTCTTTGGTTAAAGAGAAAAAACATAATAAATTTAAGTTTTGCTAAGTTTCACTAAGTTCTGCATTTGCAGATCGCCATTGCCTTTTCGGCTCATATTTCCCACACCCATCACAGGTCTGTGGCCAGTTAATTTTCCACTCAAAATACTCATCTCTGGTAATTTTACCGGATTTCAATTCTTCTTTTCTGAGAAGCCATTCTTTCATAAAATCATTGAGAACTCCATAATTGAACCACATACCAACAGGTGGATGAGCCGGCCAGTTATCAGAATCATGATAACGGACAGCGGTACCCTCACTGGAATTGCATTTTTTACCCGGATAGGTTTCTAACTGAAAGAGATTAATAGCTGCTGGGTTAAATTCATCAATCCAGAACAGAATTTCCATCAGTTCAGAGGCGTCCATCGTGGTTGGCTCATGTAGTGTCAGTGGGTTTACGTCCAGAATCTTAGCCATTTCAGTTACCAGATCTTTGCGGGGAACCCGGTAATTCGTTTCATATTGGGCAAGACGATTTGCACCTTTATCGCCCCAACCGAGGGCAGCACCAAGTTCTGCCTGTGTCATATTCCGGAATGTCCGGATTTTTTTTATTTTATCACCGATTGTCATATCAGATTTCCCACTTTCTTTTTGATAAATCCATTTTACTACCAAAAACAGTGAATGTAAACAGAAAGATTCGCATTGAAGCGAACAAAACACTTGACATTCGCATGAATGCGAATTAAAATAACAGTACGATAAAGGTTCGCATGAAAGCGAATGTACAGATGAGGATAAATACTTTTTGCAAATTATTGCAAAATGAGGTTGGTAAAATCCTTCTGTCAGGCTTTATTAGTGAGAGGATTTTTTTGAAGTGAACAACATTTTGGTGTTTCCAGGCTGTAATAAGTGAAAGGATATTCAAAAAAACTCTTTTGTACCTTGAAAATTACATGAGCTGTATAATCTGATCTCACAGATGCCATAACCCTGTAAATGATTTTATGGGCGAGCGTCGAAGATACTCCGGAAACGACTGGTAGGCTTGCGAAGAAGCTGGCAGTATTCAGAAATACTCTGATAGAGGTTGACTGTGACGTTGACAACGGGTTATACAAATGGAAGCCAACACGCCGAACAGAATATGCAATGCCATAGTAATAGATAAAATTTGAGAACAAAATGTGAAAGGTAAGGTGATGTGATTGAGAAAATTGTAGGTATAGGACAACTGATACAAAGAATATGTTGGAAAAGAGGTGAGCATCATGGTGAATCAGTCGGTAATAGATTCTAGTGTTGATCTGGAGCAGTTAAAGGACATTGAAGATTTAATTCCTGATATGGATAAAGCTATTTCTGAGAAAGTGGAAACTTTTCTGGATAAATCCGGCGATCAGCCGTATGCTCACATGAATGAAGGATATGTAGTGGTTGTGGAGATGACAGGAGAAATGGATGCCACAGATGCCATTAGTGATTATCTGAGAAAAAGGACGGAGTTGATGTATTAAAATGTCTTGCAAAGGTACAGATGTTATGTTAATGTGAGGTCAGGGAAAATGAACGTGATACATGGTTTCTGACTTCAAATTCAATGGAATAAGTAAGTTGGGAGCGATGTAAAATGGAACAGATGCAAATGAATATGCCAGATATATACGATGCTGCATTGTATCTTCGATTATCGAAAGATGATATGGAAGAGGGCGGTGCGAAGTCAGAGAGCAACAGCATTGCAAATCAGAGAGAGTTACTTCGGAGCTTTGTAAAAAGCCAGCCGGATATTCAGATCTTTGATATATATGTGGATGACGGATACTCAGGAGGAAATTTTGACCGACCTGAGTTTAAACGAATGACAACTGATATAGAAGCTGGAAAAGTAAATTGCGTGATTGTAAAAGACTTATCCAGATTCGGAAGAGAATATATAGAAGCCGGGCGATGGATCGAAAAGACCTACCCGGCTTTAAATGTGCGTTTTATTTCAGTTACAGACCAGTTTGACAGTAAAACAGCAGATTTTTCAGAGAAGTCATTTGTAGTTCCAATCAAAAATTTCGTAAATGAAAGCTATTGTCGGGACATTTCCGGTAAAGTGCGAAGCCACCAGAAAATCAAACGTGAAAAAGGTGAATTTATTGGAGCGTTTGCCCCGTATGGTTACTGCAAAGATCCAGAGAATAAGAATTGTCTGGTGATTGATTCTTATGCATCAGATATTGTAAGAAAAATATTTTCGTGGAAAATTGATGGATTCAGTCTTGGAGCAATCGCAGAAAAACTGAATGTACGTCATGTGCAGTCGCCAAAAGAATATAAAAAGGCAAATGGCGAGAATTACAATTCTGGATTTCACAGCTCAGACACACCGAAATGGTCGGCAGTGCAGATTAAAAGGATTCTGACCAACGAGGTTTACATTGGAAACATGGTGCAAGGCAAGCAGGAACGAATCAGCTATAAGGTAAAGCAACGTCTGGATAAGCCAGAATCAGAGTGGGTGAAAGTAGAAAATACGCATCCGGCAATAATCAGGCAGAATGATTTTGATGTGGTGCAGAAGCTACTTCAGTATGATGGCAGGGCATCGAAAACATCGGACAGTGCAAACTTTTTTTCGGGTTTTGTATTTTGCGGAGATTGCCATACACCGATGATACGCAGGGTAAATCAGTATAAGGGAAAGAAAAAAGCCTTTTATATTTGCCAGACAAAAAATAAAGGTGGAGATTGCACCAGACACAGTATTCCGGAAGAGGTGCTGAAAAGGATTGTATTGAAAGAGATTCAGGCATATACGGCACTTTTCGTAGACTATCAGATGATTATGGAAGAACTTTGTGAAATGAAAGTCAGTTACGATCAGGTAATCGGTTATGATACGCAGATTAGTAAGTTGCAGGAAGAATATAACCGTTATTACAGCCTGAAAGCATCTTTGGGTGATGACTTGAAAGAGGGATTGATCAGCAAAGAGGAGTTCGATGATTTTCGGGAAAGTTACGGAAGAAAATGTGAAGAACTGGAGCAGATGATTGAAAACCAGAAAAAACTGGTAAAGCAAATGTTTGAGGGTGGAGTGTCTGCAACCGTTCAGTTGGAGGACTGGAAGAAATCACTGGAAATCAAAGAACTGGATCGCACATTGCTGGCACTGACTGTAGATAAAATCTATATTTATGAAAACAAACAGATCAAAATTCATATCCGTTATCAGGATATGATTGAGAAAATGAAAGTCATAAGACGGTTTTATGCGGAACACCGGACAGAGTGCAGGAAAGAGGTGGGATAAATGGCAAGGACAGCAAAAAGATATAAGAAAAACACAGAGAAGAAAGTTCTTGGGATTCCGGTATGTATGGCTGCAATTTATGTCAGATTATCCGTAGACAGTGATGAAAAAAAGTCAGAACCTATTGAAACACAGGTTACGCTGATAAAAGAGTTCATTCAGAAGCACAATGAAAATCCGAACAGAGAGTATGAAATTGCTGTATATAACATTTATTCTGATCTGGGAAAAACCGGAACAAATTTTGACAGACCGGGATTTGAACGGATGATGAATGATGTCAGGGAAGGTAAAATAAACTGTATTCTGGTAAAGGATTTCTCACGATTTGGAAGAAATTATATCGAAACTGGCAACTATCTGGAAAAGATTCTTCCTTTTATGAAAGTGCGGTTTATTTCTGTATGTGACAACTATGATTCATTTGCACCGGATGCCAAGAATCAGGAATTATCCATGAATATCAAGAATCTGGTGAATGATGCTTATGCGAAAGACATTTCCGCAAAAGAACGGGCAGCGAAACGTATTGCACAGAAAAATGGTGAGTATGTGGGATCTACAGCTCCATATGGATATTGTGTGGAAAAGATAAATGGAATTTATAAGTTGATGGTGGAACCGGAAGCTGCAAAGATTGTCCGCAGGATTTTTGAAGAATATGCTTCGGGAGATGGCGTACAGAGCATTATTGACAGGCTGTTTGAGGATAGGGTACATCGGATTTCAGATTATAACCAATATCATCATGTGTACTGTCAGGACGGAGAGAACCTTCATCAGTGGGGAAATTCTTCGATACGTGCAGTGCTGAACCGGAATAATTATTATGGCGATCTGGTTCAGAGAAAATATGAATCCAGATTTCAAAGAGGTGAAAAATGGTGTGACATATTGGACGAGAGCCAGTGGATTATTACGCCAAATGCCCATGAGCCAATTATTAGCAGAGAATTGTTTGAAAAAGCACAGGTCAGGCTAAAAGCAGCACAACAGAAAGCAACAAAAACTACTGCAGGGTGGGAAGATGATGAAAGAGCATTTTACAATGTATTCTATTGTGGTGATTGTAAGCGGAAAATGTGTACACGTAGATACAGAGGCAATGTGTATTACTTTTGCAATGCTGCCTGGTATCGGGATGAAAGAAAATGTAGTCACAAATCTATTTCCGAAGAGAAGCTGCAGAAAATTGTCCGTTCGGAGCTAACCAGACAGTTTCAGTTATCTGGATTGCGGAAAAAGGATATGTCTGCTATAAGCAGTGCGGTATTTCTTTCCAAAATCAATGAGATTCAAACTGAGATCAGAAAATTGGATGCAGATATGGAAAGACGTTCAGAAAAACTGGCACAGGCATTTATGAAATATAAAGAGGGTGAATTTTCCAAAGAAGCCTATATAGAAATGAAAGATGACCGTAATAACTGGAAAGAGTTTTGTGAAGAGAGAAAGAAGTCTCTGGAGCAGACCATACGAAAGCTGGAAAAACAACAGAAAAAAGAAGCCAGATTTTTACGAAGTCTGTTGGAACTGGATGGGACAACCAGAATCAATGCGGAACTTGCGGAGGGCTTGATTGAAAGTATGTATCTGTATGGTGATGGCAGACTGGAAATCAACTTCGGGTTTAAGGGGGCGGTAGAACATGAGTGATCAGAAACTGATTATTGGATATTACCGTCTTTCCATGGAAGATGATTCAGAGGGAGAAAGTAACAGCATTATCAATCAGAGAAAACTGGTAAAAGATTATATTTCCAATATCCCGGAACTGGCTTCTATGCCATTTCAGGAGTTCTACGACGATGGATATTCTGGTTCCAGTATGGAGCGTCCGGCAATTAAGCAGGTTCTGGAACTTGCTAGGGAGAATAAAGTGCAGTGTATTGTGGTAAAAGATTTTTCACGTTTTGCCAGAAACTATATTGAGATGGGAACTTATCTGGAACAGATTTTTCCATTCCTGGGAGTACGATTTATTTCTATCTCAGACCGATATGATTCTAAAGATTATATAGGAAAGAGTTCCGACATCGAAGTACAGTTTAAAGGACTGATCGCAGATTTTTATGTGAAAGACCAGTCTGTAAAGGTAAAATCGGCAGTCAGTACCAGACGAGGAAAAGGTGAGTATTGCTGTGGATCTGCACCTTATGGGTATCGAATCAATCCTGAAAATAAGAAAGAACTGGTGATTGTAGAGGACGAAGCAGAAGTGATTCGCAGAGTATTTGAACTGACAAATCAGCGGTATTCCAAGATGGAGATTTGTCGGTTATTTAATGAAGAGGGGGTACTGACTCCCTTGCAGTCCATGAGCAGACGACAGAAATCAGACAGCAAGAAAGCTGCATCAAGAGGACTGCAGTGGACGAGTGATATGATACGGAAGATTGTGGATGATAAAACTTATATAGGCTGTATGGTCTATGGAAAGACAAAAATTCCAGATCCCGGAACAGGGAAAGAAGTACCGGTACCGAGAAATCAGTGGAAAGTGATGGAAAATCATCACGAGCCGATCGTATCAAAAGAAATTTTTGAAAAAGCACAGTCCTTGCAGATCAGATACACCAAGAAAAGCAAATTCGACAGGGAAACAACATTGTTAGGTGGCTATGTGAAATGCGGAAATTGTCGCAGAAGCCTGACTTCAAGCAGTCCGGTTCATGGTCATATCCTTTATAGCTGTGCTTACAGTAAAGGAAAAGAAGATACAGGATGCTTTGCCGGAAAAGCTGATAACAAAATGCTAGAGCATATCGTGCTGGCAGAAATTAAGGCATATTTACGTCAGAATATCAGCCAGGAACAGATGCAGCAATCTATGAGAAAACAGCATACGGACAGCATAGAAGCCTATGAGCTGGAAAGTACGGACTGTGAAAAACGTCAGGAGCAGATAAAGCTTCAGAACCGTCAGAACTATGAGAAGTATCACGAGGGACAGATGAACCAGAAACAGTTCATGGAAGCCAAGAAGCAGTTGGAAGAAGAAAGAGAACGACTGCAGAAACGTGTACAGGAACTGGATGAACTGATAAACGGAGAGAAAGAAATTCTGATGAAAAAAAATGTTCCGGTGGAGCAGATGTTGAAGTATTTAGGCTATGAGAAGTTGACACGAGAAATGCTGGAAGAATATGTGCAGGGAATATATGTGTATGATGACGGGAGAGTGGAGGTGGAATGGAGGGCACTTAAATTAGCACGATGACAATATTTAATGTGCTATGGTAGAATAAATATAGATTTAGATAATGTTTTTATGTTGAAAGAAAGGTGAGAACATGAATATGAATTATATTAGAGAAATTGCAGAAGCTTTGTCTGAGAATCATGCTGCATTGATGGTAGGGGCCGGATTTTCAAAAAATGCTGAAAAGGTTTCTATTACAGATAAAAAATTCTTAAATTGGAATGAGCTTTCTGATTTGTTTTATGAAACAGTTTATGGGAAAGAAGGGCCAGGGAAGCAATATAATAGTTCTCTGAGGCTTGCTCAGGAGGTAGAGATTACGGTAGGACGTCCCAAATTGGAAAAAATAATTAAAGATGCAGTACCGGATTTGGAATACGCTCCTTCTGAAGTGTATGTGAAGTTAATGGAAATGCCATGGAAGGATGTATTCACTACAAATTATGATACTTTATTAGAGCGTGCAGCAGATAAGGTAACAAACCGTCGATATAATGTTGTCATTTGCCAAGAAGATTTAGTCAATAGTAACAATGCTCCCAGAATTTTAAAATTACATGGTTCGTTTCCATCATACCGTCCATTTATAATTACCGAAGAAGATTATAGAACATATCCAGTGAAGTTTGCTGCAATGGTTAATACAGTTCAGCAAGCATTATTAGAGAATGTATTTTGCATGTTAGGTTTTTCTTGTGAGGATCCTAATTTCATAAAGTGGATTGGATGGATACATGATAATCTTGGAAAGAGTAGCTCGCAAAAGATATATATGGTATCAGTTACTCATATTGCTGAGGCAAAACGTAAATTACTTTTTGAACGTAATATTATTGTTATTGATTTACAAGAACTATGGCCAGACAAAAATATTGGTGATAGATTGAATTCTTTTTTAGAAGAATTAAAATTAAGAGTGGAAGAAAAGCGGAGAAAAGATAATTGGTTTGATTTAAGACAGTTGCATTTACAGTATGATACTGATTTTGTGAAAAAAACAGAAATAATGAAAAAATTAAATGAATCATATCCGGGTTGGATTTTTTTACCGTGGAAAATGAAAAATAAGGTAAGTTATGTATTAAATGAACTCGATAATATGAATGAATTTGAACATATTTCATTCACAGATCAAGTAAACTATATGTATGAATATGTAAAGTTTATGGATATCGCAGGAAGACCGATTCTTTCTCAGGTAGTGGATCAGTTTTTGAATGTATTGGAGAAAAAAGAAGGGGATGAACTAGTTGACAGTTTTGGAACAGAATTAGAATACAAAGAACAAGTAATATATTTGCATCTCTTACGTTCTTATAGAGAGTTGGCAGAATGGGAAAAGTATGAAGCATGTCATGAAAAAATAAAAGATGCATATTTAGACTATGATAATAAGCAATTTTTATATGCGTGCGATTGTCGGAAACAGCTATTTAGATTTCAAGCTGAAAAATTAGCGGGAATGCTGGATTCGTGGAATTTGGTAAACGGTGATATGTACTGGCCTTTGGTTAAAGCCAATATGTATGCACTTATTGGAGAAATATCAAAAGCGGATGCAATCCTATCGGATGTACTTACATTGGTGAGGAAACAGTTGGTCAAAGCAAGTGGAAACGAATATTTGTCTTCGATAGAAGAAAGTATTGTATCATTAATTAATTTTATCAGACAAGGAAATATTGTAGATGAGACAGAAGAATGTATACATGAAAGTGATGTATCTTGGTGGAATGAAAATGATAAGTATTGTTTATATTTAAATACAGAAGAAAAAGGTAATAAGAGTTTTGAAACAAAAGATAATTTCGATTTGTCCTCTACATATACAATGCATATGGGAAGGGATAATTCAAATGTGTTTTATGCACTGGAATATTTGAGGTTTCTAGAACAAACAGGTCATCCATTTCGGTTGCAGAATGTTACTAATACTAAAGGATTACACAGCACAGTAAAACTATTAGCACCATATTATCCACACTGGTGCCTTATGCAAATTTTAATAGCACAGGATAATAAACATATAGATTTAATGTTTGGACGAGTTAAGTTGTATGAGTTATCACAAGAAGAAGTTGATGATATTGCGAAAGAATATTTAAGAATATTTCAGATTGTGATGAAAAATGTTAAGCCAGAGAATTTCTTTTTTGCAAAGTCTATATATGAGCAGTCAGCAGTAGTTCTTCCAGATATTATAGCGAGATTATGTTATAAATGTTCAATTAATATATTGGATGAAATTTTCGATTCAATTCTTGATTTGTGCTTAAGTAATGTTCGAACAAATTTCAAGGGTATTCGAAAAATATTTAAAGGATTGTTTGAAGCATTTTCACTTCAAGATCAAGAAAATCGAATCGAGAAAATACTACAATTTCCGGTGGATGTAGATCGAATGAGTGATTATTGCGATCCAATAGTATTTATATCAAAACCGAGAGAAAAATATGTGCTTGATATTGAAATATATAACAGGATACTTTTCCAAATTAAACAAACAATAAAAGAAGCAGAAAATGAAAAAAGACAAGCTGCAGTGAATCGTTTGGTTATACTTGCACAAGTTATTATACTAAATGAGGAGGATTTGAGATATTTATGTAAGGTATTAGAAAAAGAAGAAACACTAGAAAATAAGTCTATATTATATGTGTTGGATAAACAAAAGTATGAGAAAAATAAAAAAGAAATATTTGAAGATACATTAAAAAGAATGAAATCAGATTCAAATACGCAAATGTTTTCGGCTGGAGGAAATAATTATAGAGACTTAATAGGAATTCTTAATGATATAGATATTAGTAAAATTAATTTGGAAGAAGCGTTGGAAGTGCTGACGAATTTAGTGAAAACTAACCAATCATGGGTTGAGAGAAATCAACCAAATGCTAGTGAAAGAATTCGTCAGAGCTTTTTAATTGTCATGGGATTGATTATTTTACGTGAGAGTAAAAATATTGATTTATCCGAGACAGAAAAAGAAAAGGTGTATGCATATTTTGAAGCTTTAAGCGAGCTGTATAAAAATTCCATTGCAATTGACATGATAGAAGCATGTTTTGTTGATGATAGCAAATTTTATTTTGAAGATTTTCAAAATAAAATTTGGTTAAGTAATGAGCAAGAGTTGGGGTTGATTAAAGATTTTTATGATGTACTTTATATAAATGATTTTAAGTTACAAAACAATGACATGTTGTTGAAGTGTTCAAATATGCTTTTTAGGATTTCGATATATAGAGTGATAAGTAGTGAAATACTTCACAATATGGCTGCATTGAAATTGTGTTATGCAATAATAAAAAATGAAATTGTTTTAAAAACAGAAATACAGACTTTACTTGTATGTTTGCTAAAGCTTCAAGATGAGACGGTAATAAAACAAACAGATTCTGAACAAGAAGCTTTGTATAAATTAAGATGTCGAATAATATCTTGCAAGATTGCGAAAGAACTGTATGTAAGAGGAATAAAATCTGATATTGTAGATGGGTGGAAAAGAATTAGTGAGAATAAAAATGAATTTATAGAAATAAGAAATGTTGTTTTTGATACTACAGGAGATGAGTAAATATTATTGTTGAACTCTTATACTGTATGACAATGACATGACATCCTAGAGACAATTAAGTATTGTTGAGAGCATACCATACGCTACTTGAAGAGAATGTGATAAGTGGAGTTGTTGAAAAAGAAAAGTGCATATGTTACTATTAAAATGGATATAATTCATGAGAAACAAAAGAATAATTAAAGTATAAAAAGCGTATATTTGGGGAAATATATAAGAGCAATATGTACGAGAAGGGAGACTGGAATGAATAAAAAATGGACACTCCATGTTGAAAATTTTGCAAAAATAAAAAGTGCGGATGTTACTATTGCACCGTTGATGTGTTTTGTGGGTGATAATAATAGTGGAAAAAGTTATTTAATGAGTATATTATGGGGGATTTTAACATTAGGAAAAGATATTTTTCCCAAGAAGCCTTCAGAAGCCAGAGTATATAAACAGTGTGAAGATTGGTTAAAAGCACATATCAATACAGAGATTGAATTATCTGAGAATGATATGGAACTATATATAAACTGGTTTAATGAATTGTTAAATACTCAAAAAAAGTCTTTAGTTAGAAAGATTTTTAATTACGATGTTGAGGTTGAAAAATTAAAGATTACTAATTATGAAAGAACTAAACCTATTAAAATTGTCTGGGAAAAATCAGGATCTAGATATTCTGTAACAAACAATTATATTAAATTTCCGGAAGTAGATTTACCTAATAGGGATGAGTTGCTTCGGATGAATGCGTATATTTGTTGGAATTTATTAATGGAGGGTATTGCTGCTCCACTATATACACCAATTGTAAAGGGAAGAAGAATTGGCGAGCCAATTTATCTTCCGGCTTCGAGAACAGGCTTTATGCTTACATACTCGCAGCTGATTGAAAATTCGTTACAAATTAGTTTTTCGGCAGAATTACATGAAAATACAAGTACTCTTACACTTCCATATGTAGATTTCTTACAGCTGATAACGAAGTTTGAAATTAATAAAAAAGATAGCAAAAAGTATTCAGGCATAATTGAATATATTGAAAAAAATATGACAAAAGGAAATTTGTCAGTAAAAAAAGATATGTTACCAGTTATCCAATATCAGCCGGAGGGAAGTGATAAAGAAATTCCATTGTATGTTGCATCATCTATTGTTTCGGAAATTTCACCATTACTTTTGGTACTGAAATCCGGCATTAATTTTAAAGCAATGATTATTGAAGAACCAGAAGCACATTTACATCCAGAGTTACAACAAAAAATGGCTAGATTGATTATTAATATGATGAATTTGGGTATACCGGTATGGATTACTACTCATAGCGATACTATTTTGCAACATATAAATAATATGATGAAATTAAAAAATCATGTACGAAGCAATGAGTTGCAGCAGGAATATGGATATAAAAAGGAAGATCTTCTTTCTAGAGAAGATATTCAAATGTATCAGTTTGTTACGGAAAATAGTGGGAAAACAAGATTGATACCATTGGAGGCAACAAAATATGGATTTGTTGTTCCAACATTTAATAATGCTCTTGAAAAAATAGTTGAGGAAGTATACGCATTTCAGGAGGACTGATAAATGATTGAAGAACGGATACAGTATGGAATTGATAATTTTTTAGAAGATAATTTTTTCCTGCCCTTTAGCAATTCCTATTGTTTAGAGGAAAAAAGTGAGACAGGAAGAAGCAAATTGCACGTAGATGTACAAGGGGATAATTTATGTAGTGAGGATTATGACCATAAAGGAAAGTGCAATTTTCTTAAGAAAGAAAGTCCATTTAAATTAAGAAGAAGTGTTGATCATGTTTTGCTTCAAAAAAAGGAAGAGAAATGGATATTGCATCTTATTGAAATGAAGAGTAAGGTTGATAACAAAAAATGGCATGAAATAAAACAAAAAATACGTGCTAGTTATTTTAATGTTCGTGCATTGGAAGGGGTATTGGGAATACATATTGATGAGATTAGGACATATACAACGTATGAGAGTACTGGATTTTGGAATACAGATAGAAGTGAAGATCCTAAAATAATGGTTGCACCTTTAGGAAAACCAATGCCACCAGCACCAGAGAAAGAATGGGAAAATAATATTATTAGCGTAGATGTTGGCGCTGTGATGAAGTTTCAACATGTTGCAGTTAAGATGCAGAGAACAGAAGAGGGAGATAAGCTAATAGGAAATTTGCGTATTGGCTGATTTGAGAATTCTCTGTACTGTTGCTTGCATAGAATGGATAATATTAAGTTTTGTGACAATAACGTTACATCCTCCCCACCCACTTTGTGACAATTATATAACGTCCTCTATACAGAAATATGCGGTTTTAAGCCATTTTCGTGGCAAAAAAGCCGCATATTTTTTGTAGCAATGATTTGACATCCTCAGGGGCACTGTGTACAGCTGGAAGTATACCAAAATAAAGATGATAAACGTTGTGACTGATAAAAAAATATGTTACAATATATACACAATGTGTAAAAAGAAAGAGGAAAAGAAATGGAAATAAAAGATGAAATAAAAAGATTACGGGAAAGTACCGGAATGAACAGAAAAGAATTCTGTGAATATTTTGAAATCCCGTACAGAACGGTAACAGAATGGGAACGAGGAACCAGAAAGATGCCGGATTATGTATTACGTTTGTTAGCGTATAAGGTAAAGATGGATAATCTTATTGTAAAGGAAGATGTGTATGAAGAATAAAGTGATCGAAGTACAAAATGTGCAGATTTCTATTTCAAAACAAGAGTTAGATGATTATATTTGTATTACAGATATTGCTAAGGCGAAGTCAGGAGATTCACGTTGTGCAGATATTGTGAAAAACTGGTTAAGAAACAGAAATACATTGGAGTTTTTGGGAACTTGGGAGAAAATTTATAATTCCGATTTTAAAGTGGTCGAATTCGACCACTTTAAAGCAGAGGCAGGGTTACATACATTTGTATTAAGTGCAGCGGAATGGATCAATAAAACAAATGCCATTGGATTATACGTAAAGCGTGGAAAATACGGTGGTACATATGCACACAAAGATATTGCGTTTGAATTTGCATCTGCAATCAGTCCAGTGTTTAAGCTATATTTGATAAAAGAATTTCAGCGTTTGAAGGAAGAAGAAAACAATTCTGAGCAGAAGGAATGGGATGCAAAACGTTTCTTGAGTAAAAATAATTATCTGATTCAGACGGATGCTGTAAAAAAATATTTGCTTCCTCAAATGAATTACAGAGAAAACCTTCAATGGCTGGCATATGCGGAAGAGGCAGATATATTAAATGTGGCATTATTTGGATTTACGGCGAAAGCATGGAGAGAGGCAAATCCTGAACTTGCAAAGAAAAACAATGTCAGAGATTTTGCAACAATTAATGAATTAACAGTTCTTTCTAATCTGGAATCACATAATGCACAGATGCTGCGTGAAGGAAAAGAAAAAGAAGAAAGATTCAAAATATTACAAGAGATTGCGGAATATCAGCTGAATGTCTTGAATGCAGCTGAAGAGATCAAAATGATAGAGAGTGATGGAGCATTGTCAGAGGTATGAACCACCGGGTGAGTATTTTGTGAAATGTTTTGCTTATGTAGCTTATTTTATAAAAGTTGAATTGTCATTGCCATTACCATTGCCAATGGCGATGATAATGGCAATGAAAGTGGCGATGATGATATGACAATGACGTTACATCCTCCCTACTGTTTTTGTGACAACAATATAACGTCCTCCGTTCTAAAACAACGGTTTTATGGGAAAAATCGAAGAAAAAAAGGTCAAAAAGTTTGTAGTAATGACTTGACGTCCTCGGGGAGGTTGTGTGGTTCAGAGAGTTTGCCATGAAAACTAAACAATATTTAAACGAAAGTAAACTTGTGCTTGCGATTGTCTAAACGCTTGTTATAATAAAAATAGATAAACGCGATGTAAGGGGAAAATGAATGATTGCTGATGAAATGAAAGTCGATAAACTTCAAACAGGAAAAAAGATACGAAGTTTAATGGAAAAAAATGGAGATTCAGTTCAGGTTCTATCACAACGGATAGGGCTATCTAAGAGTGCAATTAGAAATGCTCTTTCCTTCTCACATTTGCTTCCGAGCAGACAATCCGTGAAGGATATCTGAAAGCATTCGAGCTTGCAACAAAGGGCTTTGAAGGAAAAGCAATGGCAGTTATGTCCTCCTTCAACTGGATCGGTACAGTACCAAGCTGTGCAAACAACGAGCTTTTGAACAACGTGCTCCGTGGAGAATGGGGATTTGTTGGAATGGTAGAAACCGATTATGACGGTTCCTATGGTTACATGATCACCGATCATTGTATCAGAAACGGAAATGATCTGATGCTTGGATTTAACAGTGCAGAGTCCAACAAACTGACAGACGAGAGCGCAACAGCAGTACTTGCAATGCGTCAGGCTTGCAAAAATATCCTTTATACAGTAGCAAACAGTGGATATTATGCAGATGGAAATCCGGCAACCGGAATGACCAATATGACAAAACTGTTTGTAATGATTGATGTGATTCTTGCAGTTGTTCTTATTGTAGTTGATACAATTGTAATTGTACGCTGGAGAAAAAAGAAAAAACAGGCTGCAAACGAATAATTAAACAATAATCTGGAGACATAAGTCCCCCTTTTAAATCTGGAATAAGAAGAGCAAGGAATCTGTGAAATTTCCAGAGCAAAAAAGGGGGATTTTTTTATATGATTTTTGTCTTGCAGAGTGAGGGAAAATTATTTATTATGAAAGGAGGCGTAATAACAGGAAAAAAGGAGGACTGGCATGATCAGCATTGCGATTGTAGAAGATGAAGAACTGTATGCAAAGCAGCTTCAGCAGTTTCTGCATCAATATGAAAAAGAGAACAAAGAGATGTTTGACATTACAGTCTATTCAGACGGCGATCAGATTGTAAATAAATATAAATCCCAGTACGATATTATCCTGATGGATGTGGAAATGAAATTCATGGACGGAATGTCTGCCGCTGAAGAAATACGCAAAATTGACACGGAGGTTGTGATCATTTTTATTACGAATATGGCACAATATGCAATCAGAGGATATGCAGTGGATGCGCTGGATTATGTACTGAAGCCGGTGTCCTATTTCGCATTTTCCCAGAGACTTAACCGCGCCATCAGCCGGATGAAAAAAAGGGAAACGAAGATCATCATGGTGAATATGAAGGGCGGCATGGTTAGGATCAATGTTGCAAATATTTATTATATTGAAAGTCAGGGACATACTCTGATACTCCATACCATACTGGGTGACTATGAGACAACAGGGAAAATGAAGGAGATGGAGGAAAAGCTTTCGGAGATGAATTTCTGCCGTGGAAATAAGGGATATCTGATCAACCTCCAGCATGTGGACCGAATCCAGGATGGATGCGCTTTGGTGAAGGGAGAAAATCTGACATTAAGCCGTGCACGCAGAAAGGCCTTCATGGAAGCCCTGACCAGATATTGGGGAGAGGTGATAAAATGACAGAATATTATCTGCCGGATATTCCAAGACTTTATACGGCACTTGCAGAGTGGATGGCTTGTCTGATTTTTATTCTGCCTTTCAAAAAAAGATTTTCACCGGCTGTAACAGGTTGTCTTGTGGCAGGCGCATTTGGAATACAGGGCGTATTTCTGATTTCTACCGGTGGGGTAAGATTGATTTTATGGATCCCTTGTATGATATTTGCAGTTTTTTTGATGGTTGCTTTTGTTTTTTGCTGCTGTGAGATAAGGATGACAGATGCGGCATATTTTGGAATGATTGCTTTTGTAGCAGCTGAATTTATGGCTTCTGCTGGGTGGCAGATTCTGTGTTATACAAGGAAAGAAGCATGGATGTCCTGGTGGCTGCAGGGAATGGCAATTCTTCTGATCTATGGTGTGATTGCAGTGATATTGTACAAAATTCTCCATGTTCATCTGCCAAAGGATGGACAGATGGAAATCACCAGAAGGGAATATTTTTCCGGACTTCTGATCGGTATTGCTGTATTTGCTGTCAGTAATATGAGTTATGTGAATGTGAACACTCCATTTACAGGCAGATATTCTTTTGAAATAGGGAATATCCGTACTATAGTAGATGTTGCAGGAATTGCAATTCTATATGCACATTTGATACAGTGCTGTGAACTTCGGGTAAGAAAAGAACTGGAGGCGGTGCAGAATGTGCTTCAGAATCAGTATGCGCAATACAAGCAGTCAAAGGAAAGCATTGAGCTGATCAATTATAAGTATCATGATCTGAAGCATCAGATCGCTGTGTTAAGAAGTGAAACTGATTCTGGGAAAAGAGAAGAATTTCTGGATAAAATGGAAGCGGATATAAAGAAATATGAAAACCAGAACAAAACAGGAAATAAAGTGTTGGATACTGTGCTGACTACCAAGAGCCTTTATTGCGCAAAGCATAACATTACCTTTACCTGCGTTGCAGATGGAACCTTGCTGAATTTTATGGACGTTATGGATATCTGCAGTATTTTTGGAAATGCACTGGATAATGCTATTGAATGCGAGTTGAAGATTCCGGATAAAGAAAAAAGGCTGATACACGTCAGTGTCTCAAAACAGAAAAACTTTCTGCTTCTCCGGTTTGAAAATTATTATGATACCGAACTAAACTATCAGGACGGAGCATTTATCACAACGAAGCGGGACAAGGAATTCCATGGTTATGGACTGAAAAGCATTCGCTATACGGTAAATAAATATGATGGCGCTGTCTCCATTGACACAAAGGAAAATTGGTTTGACCTGAAAATACTGATACCGGTCGGTGAAAATGCACAAAATAGATAAAGAAAACTATATAATATATACAAATACGGTATTGCAATTTTCTAAAAAAAGTAGTAAAACTTTAGTTAGATAAAGAGAAATGCATGGAACAGGACAAATTACAAAAGATAACCGGAACACAGAGAGCCGCAGACTGGTGAGAGGCGGCAGAAGGTATTTTGTGGTATCACCTGGGAGCATCCCGCTGAAAAAATAATAACTAATTTCAGTAAGCCGGGACGTAGTCTTCACGTTACAGAAGAAGCTGTTTATACAGACAGCAATGAGTGGTCGTATTTAGTAATAGATACGATAATACAAAGTGGTACCACGGAAATTCCGCCTTTGTTATCCATTGGATAGCAAGGGCGTTTTTTATATATATTAACCACTTGACTAAAAATGAAAGACGAGGAGAAAGATTATGAGTGGAATTATGATGATGGTAATCGCTATCGTAGTTCTGGGCGGCGCCTATCTTCTGTATGGCCGTTACCTCCAGAACAAATGGGGAATTGACCCGAAAGCAAAAACTCCGGCTTACGAAATGGAGGATGGAGTTGATTATGTACCGGCTGATACCAATGTAGTATTTGGACATCAGTTCGCATCCATTGCCGGTGCCGGCCCGATCAACGGACCAATCCAGGCAGCCATTTTTGGATGGCTTCCGGTACTGCTTTGGATCCTGATCGGTGGTGTGTTCTTTGGAGCAGTTCAGGACTTTGCATCTATGTATGCCTCTGTAAAGAACAAAGGACGTACAATCGGATACATTATTGAAGCGTACATTGGAAAACTTGGAAAAAAATTATTCCTTTTATTCTGCTGGCTGTTCTGTATTCTGGTTGTTGCGGCATTCGCAGATGTTGTAGCCGGAACCTTTAACGGATTTGCCACAAATGATGCAGGAGAAGTGACAAAGGTAGTGGCAAACGGAGCTGTTGCAACTACTTCCATGTTATTCATTTTTGAAGCAGTTGGACTTGGATTTTTCCTGAAATATACAAAGTTCAATAAATGGGTTAATACTGCTTTTGCAATTGTGCTGTTGGTCGCAGCAATTGTGCTGGGACTTCAGTTCCCAATGTATGTAAGCCTTGGAACCTGGCACATTATTATCTTTGTATATATTCTGATTGCCAGTGTAGCTCCTGTATGGGCATTGCTTCAGCCACGTGATTATCTGAACAGTTATCTGCTGATTTTCATGATCGTTGGCGCTGTTATCGGTGTATTTGCAGCGAACCCGGCATGTAATCTTCAGGCATTTACAAGCTTTAATGTAGATGGACAATACATGTTCCCAATCTTATTTGTAACAATCGCCTGTGGTGCAGTTTCCGGCTTCCATTCCCTGGTATCTTCCGGTACTGCTTCCAAGCAGATTAAAAATGAAAAGAATATGCTGCCGGTTTCCTTTGGTGCAATGCTTATGGAAAGTATGCTTGCAATTATCGCATTGATCGCAGTTGCATCCTTTGGACAGGGCGAGGCAGCAGCACAGGGACTTACCACTCAGCCACAGATTTTTGCAGGTGCGATTGCAAACTTCCTTTCTGTGATTGGTTTGCCTCACTCCCTTGTGTTCACGCTGATCAATCTTGCGGTATCCGCATTTGCGCTTACATCTCTTGATTCTGTAGCCAGAGTAGGACGTCTGTCCTTCCAGGAATTTTTCCTTGATTCCGACACAGATGAGAAAAATATGAGTTCGTTCCAGAAAGTGGTAACAAACAAATACTTTGCAACCATCATTACACTTGTACTTGCTTACCTGCTTACAAAGGTTGGATACGCGGAAATCTGGCCGTTGTTCGGTTCTGCAAACCAGCTGTTATCCGTACTTGCATTGGTAGCCTGCGCCGTATTCTTAAAGAAGACCAAGCGTCAGGGCTGGATGCTCTGGGTACCAATGGTATTTATGATGGCAGTTACCTTTACCGCACTTGGAATGACAATTGTAAAGCTTTCCAAAGCATTTGCAACAACAGGTCTGGATCTTGGAAATTCTTTACAGCTGATATTTGCAGTATTACTGTTAATACTGGGTGTGCTGGTTGCAATCCAGGGTATTAAGAAGCTTTTGGAAAAACCAGAGGCTGAAAAAGCAGCAAAACGGGCATAATAAGAATAACCCCGTCACAAAACAAGTCCCCTACGCAGTATATTTTACAGACTGCGCAGGGGACTTTTTTTATACGGCTTTCGCCTGTTCAAAATGTCTACGCATCGTGTAGACACTTTGAATTTTTACTTATTGCCTGTTATTAATTTTTTTGTTGAAATACAGAAAGAAAATCATATTAAGCAAAATTCCAACCAGTGTGGAGGCAGGTGCCGCTAGGCCGATTTTTGTCAGGCTGGCATCAGGCTGAATGCTCATATAATATGACATTGGAAGACGTACCAGAAGCGTCTGAAACAATCCCTGGAACATAACCCACAAGGTCTGATTATTTCCGTTAAAATAACCAACCATACTGAACATAATTGCTGTTAAAATTATTTCAGGAGCGAAGCCCTTCAGATAATCAAAGCCTTTCTGGATAACTGCTGCATCAGTTGAGAACAGGCTGGCAAGTACATCGCCCTTCAATAGAATCAGAACAAAAACCAGACATCCGAATAGCAGTCCGACTCCGATTCCGGTGAACATAGACTGCTTTGCACGCTTTGATTTTCCTGCGCCTACGTTCTGGGAAACGAAGGAGGCCATGGACTGCATCAGTGCGCTTGGAATCAGCATGGCAAAGTTTACAATTTTGCAGGCAACCCCATATCCGGAGGAGGCTTCCAGCCCTAATCTGTTTACAAATGCACAAAGTGCCAGGAAGGACATCTGGGTAAGAAATTCCTGGAGAGCCAGAGGCAGTCCGATTCCCAGAAAACGTTTACATTGGGAATTAAAACATAAGTCGGATTTTTTGATGGAAAAGGGAAGCTCCTTTTTCAGCAGGATGACGATCGCACATACTACACTGACCGCCTGTGCGAAAACGGTTGCGAGAGCTGCACCGGTGGCATCCAGATGAAGTCCTGCAACCAGAAATAAATCTCCGAAAATATTTACGATACAGGCTACCAGAACAAATAAAAGCGGCGATTTACTATCACCAAGCCCGCGGAAAATAGCAGAAAGCAGGTTATAGGCAACAATGAAGAAAATACCGCTTCCACAGATTCTTACATAGCTTGTGGTAAGTGAAACAGCCTCCTCAGGAGCCTGCATAAGTACGGAAATAGGGTGGGCGAAAGCAATCATTACAATAAAAAGTATGGCAGAAATGACAGCAAAAACAACTGCAGCACCGCCAATAACAGAGCCAATCTGTTCAGGCTTTTTTTCGCCAAGATAGCGGGCTATGAGGACTGTGATTCCCATAGCAAACTGTGTTACCACAAAGGTAACAAGGTTCAGCACCTGACTGCCGGTAGAAACAGCAGACAGTCCGGATGTAGAGCCGAAGCGTCCAACTACCAGAAGGTCTACTGCACCATATGCTGCCTGCAGTACAAGGGCTCCCAGAATCGGCAGCATAAAAAGGGCAAGCTTTTTCAGAATGCTGCCCTGGGTGAAATCATTTTTTTCATTTGTCAAGGTCAATTCTCCTTTCACACATAATTTTGTAAAATTTCTCCATGGTCCGGATGGTACACAGAATGTCCTCATCTGGAATACTGTCTACATAACCGGACAGGATAGTAAAGTACTGCTTATTGTACTTTTCGGAAAGGGCTTTTCCGGCTTCTGTGACAGTAAGATAAGTAACCCGGCCGTCCTCTGCAGATGCAAACTTTTTCACATAGCCTTTGGTTTCCATGTCCTTCACTGTACGGGTTACACCGGGACGCGGGAGAGAAAGAGCATCACTTACATCTGATACCTTCACTTGAATTCCCTGCTTTTCCAGCTTTTCAATGATATCCAGATATTGAATATAAGAAGATGCAACTCCATCTGGCAGAGGCGGCAGCATATCCCGGATCCGCTTGCCCTGATAACAGGCATCCATCATACGTTTGATAAGTTCAATGTCCATGTGTATTTCTCCTCACAAAAAATAATTACCACCGTTAATTATCAGTGGTAATTATAATAAGAGCAAAAACTTTTGTCAAGAAAAATGTGTAATTACATGTTTTGCATTGATTTTTTTGTATTAAACCGAGTGGATAAATTCCTCCACATAAAAAAGTGCAGCCCCGATTGCCGGCGTAGACTGCCCATGAGTTTCCACAAGAAGCTGTTCTTCTTCCAGCTCAAAAGGAGTCATGGAATTAATCTGTTTCAGCAGATAACACCAATGGAAATTCTGAAATCCGAAACAATCTAAATGGCATTGGCCTTTCGTTCTCCGCGCACTTGAAACAGGGGAATTCTTATCTGCGTTCAAATTGTCCAAATGGGTACAATATAATTTTCCCTGTCGATTACGCCTACGCTAGGCTTCATACAAATAATTGCACCTTTTCCTCGGGGAACAGAAGCCTTGTCCAGAAGTGCGAATACTTTAGTGAGTTCGGAACCTGGATTAGAGGTTTTTTTGATTTCCAAAGGATTCAATATCCCATCATGTTCCAGAACAATGTCAATTTCTCTGGCATCTTTATCACGGTAGTAATACATATATGGTTCTTGTCCACAGTTCAAATAGGTTTTTGCAATTTCAGACACAACATAGTTCTCCAAAATAGCACCGTTCATTGCTCCATATTCTAATACCTCAGCATTACTCCAACGAGTCAGATGGCTTACAAGACCAGTGTCATAAAAATAGAGTTTGGGTGTTTTTACCAGTCTTTTCAAAAGATTATTTGAATACGGGTGCAGATAAAATATAATTCCTAAAGTTTCCAGAATCTGTAGCCAGTCTTTTGCCTGCTTCTGATTAATATCCGCATCAACTGCGATTTCTGCAACATTTAGCATTTGAGAACATCTGGCGGCAACTGCTGTCATAAAGCGGAGAAATTTCAGTGAGTCAATGGAAGCTGAAAGTTCTTTAACGTCACGTTCAATGTAAGTGGACAGGTAGCTGCTATAAAAAATCTGGCTGTTTGTGTTCTTACCACTTGCAATAGCAGGCATGGAACCTCTATAAATTCTTTCAAATATTTCTCGTGTATCTGCTGGCGTACGTTGTTTTTCTCTGGAAACCAGCGAATTCAGTTCTATCTCAAATGGACTCATTTGCGCACCGCATATCTCAGCTTGTGATAAAGATGTCATTGGTAATACAGCCACTCGTCCTGCAAGAGATTCCTGTACGCCTTTCATTAATTTAAAAATCTGAGAGCCAGTAAGCCAAAATGCTCCAGGCTCCTGGTGTGAATCGGCATATATTTTTATATAAGTGAACAATTCAGGCGCATATTGAACTTCATCGATGAGGATTGGTGGTTTATGCAGCTGTAAAAAAAGTTCAGGATCATTTTTTGCAAGGTCACGCTCATTCAGGTCATCCAGTGAAACATAACTGCGAGGACTGTCATTCATTAATTTCTGTAGCATTGTAGTCTTTCCTACCTGCCTGGGACCAGTTACTAAAACTACAGGATATTCTTTGGTAACACTTTCAACAACGCTTTCCAAGCTTCTTGAGATATAACTCATAAGAACTCCTCCTTCGGCTCATATGTACTATGAATATATTTTAGCCGAAAATAAAAAGCATTTCAAGAGAAAAACGGCTGATTTTACATTATATGCAAGATTAGCCGGATTATTCTTTCGAAAATAGAAGTGGAAATGTTAATCATATTAGGTGTTGACGAAAAGTATAGCTGAATATATTATGAAAATAGTGAAAAAATATGTGATTTTACAGATGATATAAAGGGAATAAATAAAAATGAATGATAAAAATGAATTATATTATGCCAAGTCAAAGCGTGAAGATGGAACACAGGAATTATTGTGCAAGCATTTGAAAAAAGTTAGTGAAATGGCAGGGAAATTTGGCGCGCAGATTGATAATAAAAGAGCGGCAGAATTATGCGGGAAATTGCATGATTTTGGAAAATATAGCGAAAGTTTTAAAGGTGTGTTGGAGGGAAAATGTACTCATATTGACCATGCGCTTTGTGGGGCTGCATTTTTGTTCTGTCTGCTTGTAGAAAAGATGGTTCCGTCTGGTTATCAGGCAGTTATAGAAGCAATAAACGGACATCACGATGGTCTTATTGGTTATGACTATTTGGAAACATATTTAAAACATAGCCTCTTGGAGGATAAGCCTGTAGTGTGTAACTGTGGAAAGAATGCGGCACTAGCAGGACAGAAACAATATAAACAAGCGTCAAGAGCATTTTTTAATGATTTTCCAGAATTTTTATCAGAAGATCTGAAAATAGAAAAAATGAAGAAAAGGGAAGAAATTAATGAATCTATATATTCAATGTTACATACCCGTATGTTATTTTCTTGTTTGGTAGATGCTGATTATACCGTTTCATCAGAAAAAGAACTGCAAAAATCCTTAAATTTCGAAGCCGCTCAATATTTAAATCGTTTATATGAGTATAGAAAAGAACTGAAGAAGGACGGAAGGGGAGCAGAGAAGGTAAACAAAATTCGTGATTTATTATTTGAGCGTTGTGGTGAGGCTGGTGAATTAAAAGAAGGTTTATTCACACTTACAGCACCTACGGGAACTGGAAAAACATTGGCGTTGTTGCATTTTGCGTTAAGACATGCTGTAAAATATGAGAAAAAACGGATTATACTTGTACTGCCCTTTCTTGCATTGACAGAACAGAGCTATGAGGTTTATTCAAAGATTATTCCGGAAATTTTACAGGACCATAGTCAAAGTGAACTTGATGACAGACAGCGTGAATTTGCGGAACGCTGGGAATCCCCTTTTATAATAACTACTTCAGTTAAATTTTTTCAGACACTGTTTGCACAAAAACCAACAGATTGTCGTAAACTACATAATATTGCGAATAGTATTATTTTGTTTGATGAGGCACAGAGTTTACCATCAAATTTGTTGTCAGCAACTTTAAATGCTGTAAATACATTATGTGCCAGATATCATTGTACTATGATTTTTTCTACTGCTACGCAGCCGGAATTTAAATATATACAGGGAGTATCCTGGATGCCAACTGAAATTGTGCCAGAATATCCAATAATGTATGAAAAGCTAAAAAGGACACAAGTAGAATGGATGGTTGAACGACAGATTTCACTGCGAAACATAGCACAAGAAATGCAAAAAGAAGAGAATGTTTGCGTGATTGTAAATCTTCGCAGGCATGCTGCTGAATTATTCAAATTCCTAAAAAGCGACAATTGTGCTCCGGAGGAGCTGTTCTTCTTAACGACAGATCTATGTCCAAAGCATCGAAGCGAAATTATAAGAAAGGTAAAAGAAAGGCAAAGTAAGGGGCTGCCATGTAAAGTGGTTTCCACACAATGTATTGAAGCTGGTGTGGATTTAGATTTTGATGTTTTATATAGAGCCCTGGCTCCTTTAGAGGCTATTATTCAGGCGGCAGGAAGATGTAACAGGAGTGGAAATCAGAAAGTTGGAAGAGTAATAGTTTTTGAACCCAAAGTGGAAGGAAGTTTGTATCCGCCAGATAGATGGTATCAGAATGCAGCAATTGTTGTAAAAGAGATTCTATCAAGAGAAAGCATAGATATTAATGATCCCAAATGTATATCAAACTATTATGAAATACTTTTTAGTGAGTATGCAAAAGATAAAGTGGCTTTAACAAAAGCAATCGAAGAGCGAAATTATGAGAAAATTGCTAAAGAGTATAAATTAATTGAGAATCAGGGCAAAAAAGTTATTGTTCCTTTTAATAAAAGCATGTCGTTATATAGAAATGTAAGAGAAGAGATGCTTAATGGTAATTTAACGCCTGGACTGGTAAAATGTGCAGCGAAAATTACTGTCAATACATTTGAAAAAGATATAGAGTAAGCGCTTAATTTTTAGGTATGTTAGAAAAATCCCCGACTACTTTTCAGTAGCCGGAGCACCTTGACAATTCACATATGATTGATTTGATTCGTTTGCACGACGTTCGATCTCAGCTTTGACAGTTTCATTCCATGGCGCCAGAAGTTCTAATTCATCATCACTCATCCTGTCATCAGGCAGTTTTTCCAGCAGATAAGTAAGATAGTGATAGACGTTTACTCCATTGGCTTTTGCCATTTCTACCATTGTGTACACAATAGCGCTGGCCTGGGCTCCGCTTGGTGTGTCACAGAACAGCCAGTTTTTACGGTTATGTGCTTAAGAACATAACCGTAATTATGTGCCGAACTTAGTTATGTGCTCTTAACATATTTCAAGAAAAATGTCATAGTTAAAAGAAACTGTCGAAGAGCTGCATAAACAGTATTCACAGACTCAAGACACATGCTCACCTGTTGAAGAAGGTACTGATAATTCCAAATCGACCGAAGACACTGATAACCAAAAATAACCGTCATTACGATCGTTGTCACCTCCTTTCTCTCTTGGTTCGTTGTCAGTTGCAAACATCATTGACTTGTCTGCCATCTGCTGATTTGTATAACCAAATCTGGCTTGTTCCGCTTCTAAATTTCTAAACATCTCATTTCCTCCTTTCGCTTATTTGCGTTTTGCAAACTGAAATTATACTATAATTTCTATTTGCAAATTTATCAATACTTTTCTTTTCATTTTGCAAACTTTTCTGTTGACAGTTTTTTCAATATGCAACTATAATCGAATTATCAGGAGGTACCAATTATGGGTGACAATTTTAATGACAATTTAAAAGAAGCTCGCTTAAGATCTGGATTATCCCAGAAAGAAGTGGCAGAAAATATTGGCGTAGCAAAATCTACATATTCATTATATGAGAGTGGAAATAGAGAACCAAACGTAAATACAATAAAGAAAATTGCTGATTGCTTAAATGTTTCTGCTGATACTCTCCTCGGACTTAATGACGAACTTACCACTCTTGCCGCTCATTTTGATGGCAAAGAATACACCGAAGACGAATTGAATGAAATTCGCCAGTTTGCTGAATTTGTGAAAAGCAAAAGGAAATAATCGGCATATCTGCCAGAATGTACATTGACAATATAATATATTTACCCAGGGAACTGTTGGGGTGTTATGTCAGCCGCCGGACACTTTTGTGAAAGGAGGCTGGTGCTGATGGTTACATACAGTGATTTATTTACTTTTGTAATTATGTTTTGTGCAGTCATAACTCTTGTTATTACTTTTTCGCATAAAAAATAGCGCCCCTGCTCTGGTAAAGTAAGGCGCTATTTTTAGCTGATGCTTTATCCGGCGGTCAGGTGTGCACTGACCAACGGTTCTCTTGTTAAATATATTATATGTCACTCCGAAATATTTGTCAATTTTCTTTTTGTGGAAGCAACTGTACAGATTTTTGTACACGTATTGAGATATACTAAAGCGGGAGGTGTTTACATGAGCACATATGAGAAATTACAAGACCAGACCTGCGCGGACGGTATAGACGTAATGGACTATGAATTTAATAGTCCAAACATAAAAGGCTTATATTGTAACAGCACTGTAGCAATCAATAATTCCATTTGAAGGAATGGTTATACCATTCCGTTTTCATGATTTCCGACATTACTCTGCTTCGATCATGCACGCAATTGGTATCCCGGATCAGTACATTATGGCAAGAGGTGGATGGAAAACAGATACCGTTCTAAAGGCTGTATACAGAAATGTGATCAACGATGAGCAAAAGAAATTTACAGATAAAATTAATTCGCATTTCACAACTATGCAACACGAAAAAGAAAAAACGCCGTAAATACGGCGTTTTCACTATGGACCTGGCGGGAATTGAACCCGCGTCCGAAAGTCTATCCCTTGCGGCATCTCCCATCACAGTCGCTGTATTAACATTCCCTCCACAGCACGCCCACCGACAGGCTTACTGCTTCAGTAGCTTCATGATACATCTACCGG
>ERZ857775.1349-NODE-1349-length-29575-cov-3.727778_pt1 | contig 29575 bp, 12 predicted proteins | sample MGYA00519698_ERZ857775 | MGnify/ENA primary metagenome ERZ857775 (study PRJEB31778, sample SAMEA3449363) | human gut metagenome | biome: human gut; feature: human-associated habitat; material: faeces | place: United Kingdom | collected 2010/2012 ...
CGCTTGATGCTGGGGACAGAGCTTTTTTGCTGGCTTTGTTTAGAATTCATTTGAGCTGTCTTTTATAGGACAGCTCAGCTTTGCGATCAAAAGCGAAACGTTTCTTATATTTTCAGAATAAAGGAGGGTACTCATGGCTGACTTATTACTTGGCATAGATATCGGAACCTCGGCATGCAAGGCTGCGGTGTTTACGCTGGATGGCCAGGTCGCAGCCCAGTGCAGCGAGGAATATGAAGTGTTTTACCCCCAGCCGGGATGGGCGGAGCAAAACCCGGATGACTGGTGGAAAGCAATTTGTGAAAATAATGAGGAACTTCTGAAAGAAATAGATAAGGAGATGGTTATTTCTACATCGAAAGCAACAACAATATTCAAAAGCCATCAGTATATAGATAGAAAATAAAAAAATAAAGGGACACAAAAGGCAATGGGATATATCTGAACAAATAGCTTCTTACCAATCTTGTTACAAGCATTGTTTTGTATTCAAACAATTTAGAATACGATAGTAAGCTACATTTATACCATACAAAGAACAACACTTTTCCATACATATTAAGTATATTATCACTGCACAAAAACTATAAGTGTACTGAATAAGTTGACACTTTATAAATCAAAAAAAGTATGTTAATTAAAAGAAAACCTCACAGAAAGTTTACAGAATTGGAAAGTAAGTCTTATATTCGCGAGTATCTTTCCAGTTCCGACCGTCGCAAAACATTTGAACGATGTAATGGATTAAGTTTAGGTACATTGTCCCGCTGGATGAAAATGTACGAGATAGAAGATCCTAAGATGCAAAAATCCATCATTGATCCACAGCTGATAGACGAAGACTCAGCGGCCCTTATCGCTCAGCTTCGTGCTGAAAATGAAACGTTACACAAGTCTAACCGTCAACTTCAACGGGATTTGGATACGACAAAGATGCTTCATAAAGCCTGCGAGGTGCTTATTGATCTGACAGAGCAGACCTATCATATACCCGTGCGAAAAAACTCAGATGCCAAGTAATCGACACCTTGTCACAGAGGGGCTCAGTCAACCGTAAATACGGTGATCTGAACAGACTCTGTGGTTACTTCGGCATAACCAGACAAGGTTACTATAAACATGTGGACAGACAGTGTGAAGTTAATGTTTTGAAGACAAGTATTGTTCTGTATTGCAAAGAATTAAGAACTTTAATGCCCCAAGCGGGTATGTGTGAGCTATATGCATGCTGTGTTCGTTACTTTAAGGAAAAAATGGTGATAGGACGTGACCAGTGCTATGAGATATTCCGCTCTAATGGTCTGGTCCAACGGAAGAGACGCGTGCGTCCCAAAACGACGAACTCCAATCATAATTATTATGGGAATTATATATATCCTAATTTGCTAAACACGACACCTAAGTTTGTTGCAAGCACAAGCGGAAGTATAATAGTAGGTTATTCGTTCTGTCCTTCATTGACAATGGAAGGCCCGATGAAAGCTTTGGAGTCAGCTTTTCTATTTTACAGAGAGAACGGAATAAATATCAGTGGGTTGATTATATCATTCAGACCTGAAGTTCAATACTGTTCAAACCAATATGTTGATACGTTAAAAGCACAACATATAAACATAAGTATGACACAGTGTGGTGATCCTCTGCATAATGCATTGGCCGAGCGGATGAACAATACTATTAAGAACGGATGGCTCTTTGACTGCGGGAAGGAGACTTTTAACCAGGTGGAAGAACGTATTAAACAGGCTGTGTACACATATAATAATATCCGGCCACACCAAGCTTTGAAAATGCGCACACCAATGGAAATTATAAAGGAGGAGAAGGTATGAAAGTACCCCGACTCAGGTTGTGCTCATCGGGACGGGTGGTCCCGCCCTTTGCCGCACGGCCCCGACCGATGATATTTCTTGACAAATGAGAATATAACAAAAATCAGTTCTATAACATTGGAATAAATAGAATAATTAGTACTATATTTGGATATCCTCCAAATAGGACAACTACAATAGGACTAACAAACAGAAGTGTAAACTTATTCGGTTCTTCTTTAATTTAGTTGAAGAAGAACCACTAAATCCAGTACATATCACACCCGGATGTTTTATCAAATAGAAATGGAAAAACTCTACCTAAATATTCGACATACAACTGCATATACTAATAAATTTAATTTCTACTCAATTATTGAAGAAAATTAGCCAAAATCTCAACACTGTCAACATTAGATACAATGAAAAATTATTCTTCACTTTCTGCCTTCATCCCTTTATATTGTTTCGGAGAAAGTTGATATTTTTTAAAGAATTCGTTATAAAAGTAAGATTTGTTAGTAATACCTATCTTATAAATAATCTCTTTCACTGATAAATTTGTAGTAATAAGTAACTTCGCAGCATAAGAAAGTTTATAATCTTTAACCAGCTCTGTAGGGGAAATTTCTATGATCTTTTTCATTTGACGATATAAATTCCGAGTCGAAGTCTTCATCTGATTTGCAATTAATTCCGGACCAAGTTCCGAATTAGATATATTCTCCTTTATAATATCTAATACATCTTCAATAAACTTCTTATCTTTTTGATGTAAAAGTTTTCCATGTATATATTCAAAAGAACTATCTACAGAATCATAATAATTTTTCATTTCCACTTTATTGGTCAGAAAACGACATACTACAGAAATCAAGACATCGGATGAGAAAGGTTTAGTTATATAGGCATCAACACCCAACTCATATCCTTTTACCTGATCCAAATTATCTGTTTTAGCAGAAAGAGCAATTATTGGAAGACGTTTACAGTATTTATCTTCACGCAACATCCGGATAAAAGAGAATCCGTCAATTTCAGGCATCATTATATCTGTAATTACAAGAGATGGAGTTTGCTTCTTCAAAAGCCCCAAAGCCTCTTTTACACTAAAGGCTTTCAATGTTTGACAATATGGAGACAATAAATCTGCTACTAATTCTACAATATCTTTATTATCATCAACAATTAAAACATGTGGAACCGAAGCTTCCACAACACTATTAATATCTATTTTTGATACTTTCTCCGTATTATCCTCCTCAACCAAATTAACTGATACCTTCACAATCGGCTGTTCATTGGTATTCGGTATCTCATTTTGAACCTGGTTAGGCAAAGTAATAACAAACTCTGTATACTCGTTGACCACACTATTTACCGTTATCTCTCCTTTCAGCATTTTCACAATACTGTAACAAATATATAATCCCAGCCCATTTCTGGCTGTCATTTGATTATTAGCATTTACATCGGTCTCCTCCAAAATACAATTCCGATCAAAAATAGAAGACAGTTTGCTGGGTTCTATGCCTTTTCCTGAATTGCGAACCACAATTTTCAGAATATTATTTTCAACAGTGACCGTTAATTTAACATACCCACCAACCGGAGTGTATTTCAATGCATTAGACAGTAAATTAGAAATTATCTTTCTAAATCCTTTACTATCTGTGTTCCAATATAAATTATCGGGTACAGAAGTAATAAATTCAATACTATTTTGACCAGCCAATACAGAAAAAGAAGTTAATAATTTATCAAAAATCTCAGATAAACAAATATTCTTTAAGACACTAAGATTAATATCAGCCTCTTCAATTTTTCTTACATCCAATATTTCTTGTATCAACTCATTCAAACTAAGTACATTATTATGCAGAACACTCAGATATTTTCGCGTATTCTGATTTATTTCTCCTTTTCGTATTTGATCCACCGCCCCATTTATCAACGTTAAAGGAGTATACAATTCATGAGTTACATTGGCAAAAAAATTCAATTTTGACTCATACATTTTTTCCTTTTGTTCCTCTTTGATTCTTCGCGCCAGTGCCTGTTGTTTTTGTACAAATTTTCTTCGTACATATAGAATGACTAAAACAAGAGATACAACAAACAAAAAACTGTAAATCAAATAAGCCAATGGAGAAAGATACCAAGGCGGTAATACGGTAACCCGAAGAGAATACACCTTATCATCAGCAGAAACAACATCATTTCTATATTTAACTTTCAAAGTGTAATCACCCGGAGGGAGATTAGTAAAGCGAATCTTATTCTCCTTTTTCAATGAAACCCACTGATTATCATAATTATCAAGTAAATAGAAATAATCATAATTATCACCATTTATATAATCCAAAGTTGCAAATGTCAGTTGAAACGTATTTTGATCAGATCTCAACTTTAATACCTTATCTGTATTTTCATTATATTCATATAATGTCTGCTTATCTCCAGAACAATCTAACTCTGTAAATAATAAATCTGGTTCATAGGTAGTAATTGTTTGTTCAATCTCCGGCTCGATCCATACAAGTCCGTTTACACCACCAAAAAACAGGCGTCCAGTTAATGGACATTTCCAATAAGCATCATCCGAAAATTCAGAAACACCAATGTGTAATGACCTCACATTAAAAAATGCACCATTCTGAGGATTATATTTGACCAATCCTTTACTAGTACTGAGCCAAATAATACCAAAATTATCTTCCAGAATTCCATGAATCATATCATTCAAGATACCATCCTCACGAGTAAACTGCTTTATTTTATCTTTCGTTTTATCTTCACCTCCCAAAACTTGTATCAATCCAGAACTGGTACCCACGTACAACGTAGAATCTTCGTCAATGTACAAACTAATAACATCTCCAATTGCCATATTCATCAAAATAGAAGAACTCGTGGAATCGTTAATATTAAAACGGTTCACTCCATATCCCCCCCTACTTCCTAAGAATAAAATAGAGTCTCCATTATAAATCATTGAATAAAATTCATCATTAACCCAAACATTATCTCTCAGAAAAGGATAACATTCTTTTCTTTTAATTTCATAAGGATGTTTACTTTTATCAATAGTAACTTTATAAAGCCCTCTGGAAGACAACCATAACGTAGAATCGTTCACTTCACAGAAACTATGAACATTTGCAACAGCCGGAACCAGATTTGAATGATCCTTCACTGGATACATTTTTTTTTCTTTATAAGAATAATAAGAGAGATTTCCATCAGTACCGATCCACAAATCATTTTTATTGAAACGACTTCTTACGAAAGAATATACTGGATTTTCGTGCATATCGACAAAGTGCTGTATATTCTCAACAGGAATTTTGCTGTTCTTAAATAAAGCATAATCTTTAATTCGAATAATTCCATCTCCTTTGGTTCCAATCCAAAGTGTATTCTCTTCATCCGTATAGAAGGCACGGACCGGGCGTTTTGCAACAAACGGCAAATTACTCAACAATATATTACCAAAATTATTCTTTTCACTACAATATAATTCCACTCCCAAACCATCGGTACCAACCCACATCGCCTCTTGAAAACGATCTTTCATCAATCCGAAAATACCCACTGTCATATTTATTAATTCCGGCTTCTTGTCATGAGTAGACGCATCAAACTTTAACAACCCACTATGCATAAAAGCAAGATAGACTTCATTCTGAAAAAGCCGTAGAGACGAAACTAATCCATATTGACTAACCATATCAGATATGTTCCGCAGCAAAATTTTCATTTGCTTAAAGCTGTCATAGACAAACAGGTTATGGTATTTATCAATAAAATAGACCTGTTCATCCTCATAAAAGACCTGTATTATTTCTTCATTATGAAAATTTACCTCCGATATAGACAAGGCATAAGGGATATCTTTTCTCGTAACTTTACAGGTCAATGTAAGATATTGCAAACGGGCATCTTTCAATATAAGACAGATTCTACCCGATTTATCAGCAAACATTGACCTTATTTCACTCAACCGAATCCCCTCGGCAGGTATCTCCCACATTTTCTTTATTGATGAATCATAAAATAAGATATAATTATCTTTATTAATCATCCAACTATTCCCTTTTTTATCAACTGCAATCAGATCTACCCGTTTATATTGCACATAAGTTTCAACAGCCTGTCGTTCTTTCAAAGAAAATTTATTAAGTCCGCGTTGAGTCGATATCCACAAATAACCATCATCAGCACTTTGTATATTATGGATGGTATTACCAGAAAGGGAATTCGGATTATTAATTTCATAACGGAATGTAGTTACCTTCTTGCCATCATACAAATTTAGTCCGTCATAAGTACCAAACCACATGAAGCCATACAAATCCTGATGAATACACAAAATAGCATTATTAGACAGCTGACCATTAAGACTTGCCAAGTCGAGCAATGAAAAAGATGCAAATGCCTGTTTTACAACAAAAAGACTCAACAATAGAATAGTAATCAATACTTTTCTCATAACATTATACTATAACTTCAACTTTCTATTTTATTCATTGCAATCTATATGACAATATTTCACTTTATTCAGCTACGAATTTACTAATAATCATCTTCTTTGTATCTGTAAATATCATTTTTCCATCTTTCATCGCAGAAATTGTATAGAGATAAATTCCTTCGTTAATATCGTGACTATCCCAGATGAATTCCTGTAACCCAGATTTGGAAACCGGATAAACACGGTTATCAATAACTTTCCCAATGCAATCATACACATTCAATACAAGCTCGGATATTCCTTCTGGCACTACACATTGTATCGCAGTCTGTCTAAAAAAAGGATTCGGATAGTTACCTTCAATATGGAAATTATTATTCAAAGAAACTGTATGTTCAATGCCCACTGTACCCACTTCACGACCATACACAGCAAACTCAAGAATACGTATAGTAGACCCTTTCTGTTCACCCTTATCGATCTGTAAGCGAATACGATCGGCTTTAAAAGGAGTTACTGATCGGTGAACCTTATTTATCGTATTTCCTTCCACTCCATCTATATCTATCCAATTGCCATTTTCGTATTTTTGTAAACGGAATGCCGAGGTTATATAATCAGTACTCTCAATTCCTGCATTCATAACAAACCAATGACAGATTTCCACCGTTTTAGCAAAAGAAAATTCCAGCCAAGGAGTAGAATTGTCAGTAACACACCATTTCGTATCTAAATCGTCATCAACAGCCTTATCCGCCCCCTCATTACTACCATTTTGATGAGAAGCTTGAACTGTCTGCGGAACCAATTTCTCACCACATCTGTCTTCTGACAAATCAGTAAACACCGGCAAAGAAGTCACCTCAGATACCGGAATTACATCATCATTCACATTATCAGAAAGAGTAATTGCAAAAATATATAAATCTGTATTAGTTGCTATCATCAAGTCTGTAGCATCATAATTTATCGGAATCGCATACTTGTACATATGCATGAATCCATAAAGATCATTTTTCCCATTTTTAGTATGCCGATGAGTAGCTGTAAAAGCCACATTTTCCTTACAAAATCCTCCTTCCTCGTTATATTCGGTTTCCCATGCTCCAATTGTTTCAGCCCAATATGGAACATGAAATGAATAAGACTTCCCTCCTACGGTAAATTTAGCAATAGTTCCTTCTTTCTTACTACTCGCAGCCAACACATACATTTTCTTTGCATTTTGCATAGCCGGCAAAGCAATTGAGATTTTACTATCTCTACATAAAAAAGCATTTCTTTGTTTAGCTTCACGATTTCCAATCTTAAACTCAACACCCCCCGAAAACAAATTGTCAGAAAGCAATTCTGCAGGATAAGCATAATCAATACCAGTCGACATATCATTTCTACTATTATCATAGCTCATTACATCACGATTATAACTCAAATCCACAATACAGGATGAGGGAGGAGTTACTCCAGTTTCTTGTAAAGCCAATTTTAAAGCGAAAGTTTTCGGTTGGAATTTTCCAATATTAAAAGCCAATTTATTATTAGAAAAAGAAGCATTCCCGACTTCTTCTTCAATACCATTAACCTCACGTGCCGACAAAATTGTACTAGGAAACGTAAGTTCTACATTATCTTGATTATTTCCTGTCAATTCATATACACGTACTATGATCTCATCCGATTCTTCTGCTTTCTTTAGTGCTTTTATAGCTACTTTATCGGTATTTAACGAGACAAATCCAAAACTCTTCCCCAAGAGACCTGCATATTTAGGTACTTGGAAAGCTAATATAGGCTGATTAAGACGGGAAGCCTCCCATTGTGTACGTTCATCCCATTTGCCTTCATGACTATAAAAAGAATATGTAAACTTATTTAATCCCAAATCCTGATCTTTTTGATACGAATAATTTCCCGCTACAGCAGGTGTATGAATCAAAGTCAAACGCAATGTATTATCATTTGGTTTATCCCATCCATATTTACAATCATTTAAGATAGAAACTCCATATTCGCCATCAACAGCGGTTAAATCGGCCCATTGATGTCCAGCTACTTCATATAAGTTTTCTTTATTATTTCCACGCTCAATAGCCCCTATAGACAAATCGTAAGTTGCTTTTGAATTTGCACTTTGCAATGGAAAAGCTACCTTTAACAACTTCCCCCTACTTTTCCAATTCACTTCATTAACAAAGTCAATCCGATCACTCACTTCACTATCTGTCAAACGTATATATTGTACAAATTCAGATCCAGCTTTCGTTCGACAGATCTTTAAACTAACTCTCAACGGACCATTCTCTACTATCTCAATTTTCACATTTTCATCCACATAGGAAGGCGTATTATTTAAAGTTTCATAAACTATTTCCCATGCAGGAAAGCTATCCGACCGATCATCAAACAAAAGCATCTGTATAGGCATTCTCAACAAAAGTTTGTCCAGCTTTTTATCTTTAATCTGCCGAACATCTCCTGTCCTTGCATTAAGAGTTACAAGATAACGATCATTTTCAAGAGTAGTTTCAGTAATTTTCAATGAAGAAGATAATTCAGAGGTCTCGTTCAAGCGTATCTCATAAGTGGCATATCCCAATGAGGCTACAGTAGCCTTAAATATAAAAGAAAGTTTGCCCGTAGTACTATCATATCCCGTTATTTGAGACAAAACTTCTTCACCCGCCCCATCTAATATACGTATTTCGGAAGGCTCAGAAGCTACAGTAATCGATGCTTCAACCACATCGGTCCGTTGCACAGAAAGAGGATTGTAAACTACCAAAGGAACGCCTTGTACTTGTGTATCCATCTGACGCACTAATGCCCCAATGGTACCAGTAAGCGTGTTGGCTAAAGTCTGATTCACTAGCACTTCGTCATTGTAAGAAATTGTATAAGCACTCGGGATAGAAGTTCCGGTCAAGTCATCATGGAACTGATGCCACAACAAACGTATCCAGGATTCAGTCAGAATATCCGACGGATATTCTGCGCCTCCCACCCATGCAGCAGCAACCGATGCTTTTTCAGTAGCATCAGCCAACAGTTCGTTTTTACGATTCCAGTATTTCATAATGGTCTGAGAAGTATAACATCCAGTACCATGCGTTTTCATTGGTAATTCATTGTCCCAAACCACATACTTTTCATTACGGTTTTCATCTAAGTATTGAAAGATAGCGTCCGGAGTCCATAAATCGACTTTTACCGGTCCGTCTGAATTTATACTCTGCTGTAACCAATAAGGAGTACGTTCACCTTCTTCACTTTCAGTATCTTTCAATCCGCCTCCTCTATCCCCCATCGGACCAACATATCTAAATACCGATGCCAAGCCATATTTCTGATAATTTTCCTCTGCAAGTCGATTCATATCTTCATCCTTAGACATATCTTTATTATATTGTTTATGTGCATCATAGGCCTCCCCTTTAAAGATAGCATACACTTCAGAACCATCTACGCCTTTCCAAATACCAAACGGTGGCAATGATTTATAATCATAAGCCGATCCCCAAGAAAGTTTCTGTGTATGAAATCCCGTTATTCCACAATGCTTTCCTAAAGTAGGTAGAGAGTATGGAAAACCAAAACAGTCAGGAAGCATAATGTCAGTTCCTCCTTTTCTCCCGAATTCTTTTTTATAATAAGATTGTCCGTACAGGAAATTTCTGATAACAGATTCGGCAGAAGGCACCATTACATCACTTGCATTGATACTTCCTCCACTAATATGCCAACGCCCTTCAGTAATATACTTCTTCACTTTTTCGTATTCCTCCGGATAATATTCTTTCATCCACATATAATGGATAGCCGCCTCAAAATTAAAATGAAAGTCCGGATATTTCTCAAACAAAGGAAAATTCTGAGTCATCGTATTCGGAATATATTCTTCAAGAGTGGTCCGGGCTGTCCAATTCCACTGAGTATCCAAATGAGACGTAGAAATAAAAATACATTTCTTCTCATCAGCCTGTCCCCAAATAGTTGCGCTCATACATAAGGCCAACAACGTTACTGATAGATTTTGTTTAATCATGATATCTTAATTATTTGTTTATCGTGATACTTTGTTGTAAAAATAGTACATACCATAATACCATACAACTAAATGAGTGAATCAAATACTCATTTGGCATATTATGTCCCTTTTTAAAACACACTACCAGTCATAGGCATCGTTATTTTAGCTATTTTTGTAATATTATTAATCATACCTATATGCACATGAAAATACAAATTTATTCCCTCGTTTTAACATTCGTATTATTACTTATTCCACATACAGGAACAGTAAATACCAAACTACCGATCACATTAGAAGCAGCCAATGCTCAATTAAAAGGAAATGGTCCTACCATATCAGAACATGAGAATGGAAAAATAGTAGAAAACATTACATTCGGTTCCTCACTCGAATATACAGAAATCGAAATAGAAAAGGCCGGAACCTATAAATTTGACATCAAATACCTGACAGGAGACACCAACCGCCCAATGTCAATAACTGTAAATAACTACGACCCTGTCATCGTCCAATTTCCACAAACAACCGCTTCGTGGGGAAATCCGGCTGATGCCAATACCGCAACAACCTACCTGCACTTTGATACCGGTAAAAACAACATCAAAATCACTCCGTTAAAAAACTACGGACCAAACTTGGTGCGGTTCATCATCAGCAAATCCGATAAGTACATCGATGAAAATGTATATCCCTACGATTTCACAGATGATGCGACAATAAGTTCGTCCGATGATAATGAAACACTCGAGAATCTAACAGATAATAATTACAATACCTTATATAATGTACCCGAAAAAACATCTGCAACAATTACAATCGATTGTAAACAGCCTGTTTTATTAACAGGATATCTATTATCCGCAGGAAAAACGAGTACCGAAGACGTAGGTAAATGGATATTGGAATATTCGGCAGATGCACTAAACTGGAAAATGGTAATCCCCTCTTCTTCCAAATCGCACGAATATTCTACTATTTTTCAGATAGACCGGAACACTTCGAACGCCGTTACGGAGACTGCACGTTATTATCGCTTGAAAGCAACCGGACACCCAAGTGTCAGCGTTGCCGAACTACAACTGTTCGGAATTCCCTTCACTGAATCCGGAGAAGCATTCGTTGAAGACATGATGGCCGGAATTCCTGTAGAAGAACACACCAGTGCAACACCGGAAGGTGAAAACGGACATAGCTTTCTCAACTTATTCGACCGCAAATTATCTACCAAATATTATGGAAAGTCCGCCAATACCTTCTTTGTCATAACCGAACCCGCACAGCCCCAAGCATTACAATATTACACATTAACTTCCTGTGAAGATGCAATAGACAGAGATCTGAAATCCTGGAATATAGAAGGATACAACGGGTATACTTGGGAAACGATCGATGAAAGACACGATTTCCTGTTTCCCTGCCGATTAGCAACTATGAAGTTCAAAGTAAACAGCACAAAAGGATATCAAGCTTTCCGCCTAAGAATGCAAGAAACAAATGGCAGTTCCAACTTCCAGTTATTGCAATGGCAACTGTTCGGTAAGAATGCTTCTATCAACCAAAAGCCTCAGACTCAATGGAGGAAAAAGAAATCGCCCATAACAACTCCGTGGTATGATACTATCGATCCGGAAAATGTATTAGGAGAATACCCTCGCCCGCAAATGGTACGTGATAACTGGCTCAATTTGAATGGAATTTGGGATTTTAAAGAAAGTATCGGCATGGGAAGATACCGTTCTGCCCAACTTTTCGACAAGAAAGTTTTAGTTCCATTTCCTATTGAATCAGCATTATCCGGCTTAATGCTAACTGACCATGAAGAACGCCCTTACAAAACTTATCTATACAACCGGACATTCACCATTCCTTCCGAAATGAAAGGTAAAAACATTCTTCTCCATTTCGGTGCAGTGGACTGGAAATGTGAAGTTTATGTGAACGGAAAACAAGTAGGCACCCATACAGGAGGATATGACCCGTTCAGCTTTGATATAACCTCAGCTCTAAAAGAAGAAGGAGAGCAAGAATTACAAGTCCAGTTCATGGATCCTACTGATGCCGGAGGACAACCCGTTGGAAAACAAAAAATTCAGAATGGCGGTATCTTCTATACCCCTTCATCGGGAATCTGGCAGACTGTATGGATGGAGGGAGTAAATAATAGTCATATCAGTGAATTAAGTATTATTCCCGATGTGGACAATAGTCTGGTCAAAATAAAAATAAACGGAAACAATGCACTTTCATGTCAAGCCATCATACGCATTTATGATAAAGGTTCTTTAGTCACAGAGAAAATCGGCAAAGTATTTCAAACCATCAAATTGCCGATTGCACAACCTAAATTATGGAGTCCCGATTCTCCTTTCCTTTACGATGTAGAAATAGAATTACGTTCCAACAATCAAACCGTAGATAAAGTAAAAAGCTACTTCGGTATGCGAAAAATATCAATGGGAAGTGAAAACGGAAAAGCCTGTTTCATGCTCAACAACAAACCGATTTTTCAATTCGGTCCTCTGGACCAAGGCTTCTGGCCCGATGGTTTATATACCGCGCCAAGCGATGATGCATTGATTTTCGACATTGAACAGACCAAAGCATTAGGCTTTAACATGTCACGCAAACATATCAAAGTAGAACCGGCACGTTGGTATTATCATTGTGACCGACTGGGGTTATTGGTATGGCAAGACATGGTAAATGCCGGTTCGGATCAAAACTTATTGGGTGATGACGAATGGGTAAAAAAGAATTTCCTGAGTGAATGCGATCAAATTGTCAGCAACCTGAAAAATCACCCGTGTATCGTCACCTGGATTGCCTTTAATGAAGGATTCGGACAGTATGCGGATAATAGTAACCATACCCGCAATGCCTATAACCGGATCAAAGCTTTAGATGATACCCGTATCGTCAGTTCTGCCAGTGGTTGGGTGATTTTTGATAACGTAGGACAAGTAGCCGATATGCACAGCTATCCCCGCCCCGGTATGCTTCCCAATCCTACTTCCAACCGGATATCTGTATGTGGAGAATATGGTGGAATCACTTATGTTATAAAAGACCATGTCTGGAAAAACAGTGATATGGTATATGTATCGGTAAATAGCGGTGAAGAATTGAAAGATCTGTTCAATAGCTATACAGATTTGCTGAAGCCTTTGCAAGCCGATGGATTGGGAGGTGCCGTATACACACAACTCACCGATTTGGAAGGAGAAGTCAATGGCCTGATAACCTATGACCGGAAAGTCGTAAAAGTAAATGAACAACAGAAAGAAGAAATCAAAAAAGTGATTTCACACACAATCAAGTCTTCTGCCATCGAGCTGGTCCCTACAGCATTAAGAGCTAAAAAAGTTCAATGGAAATACACTAACAACACACCAGCCGAGGATTGGAATACTATAACTTTCAATGATACTTCGTGGAATACCGGAGTTAGTGGTTTCGGTGATGGAGGCGCACCTAACACCACTTATGACAATAAATCCACAGTAAATACAGAATGGAAAAGCAACCATATCTATTTAAGAAAGAAATTCAACGTAGCAGAAAAAGACGAGAAACTCCGTAACAATCTACGCCTGACGCTTTATCACGATGACGACTGTGAAGTTTATATCAACGGAGTATTGGCTTTCAGTACAACCGGATACACCAGTAATTACACAACAGTAGATGTCAGTAAGGAAGCCAAAGCAACTTTAAAAGCCGGAGAAAATTTAATTGCTGTAAAATGCACTCAATTCTCGGGTGGCCAATACATCGATGCAGGATTGATCCTGGAGTATCCCGTAAATGAAGACGATGGCGGCACCGGGCTTCTTGCACCCTCTGTCTCCGTAAACGACCTTTATCTGTCTCCAAACCCAACTAAAGGTTATTGTTCAATAGAGGGTACCAATTCGGAACTGATAAATGAAGTAAGAATCTTCAGTCTATCCGGAAAAACAGAAAAAACATTCTCCAACAAGGTATTTAACATAGACGACATGGATAAAGGCATTTACCTGATACAAGCCTATACAAAAGCCGGACAATCGTATTCATTAAAACTAATTAAAGAATAATACCCACATCTCTATATAAGAACATGAAAATAACAAAAAAAATAGCAGTATTCGCCATTCTGGCGGCATCTTTTTGTTGGAGTATGAATGCAAAACCCGTATTACCGGCAATATTTTCCGATAACATGGTCTTACAGCAACAAACTCAGATCCCGATATGGGGGCAGGCAGGCAAAAGAAAAGAGGTAAAGCTCACCGCTTCATGGGATGGAAAAACCTATATCGCCCCTACCGACTCCGAAGGAAATTGGAAAATCGAAATTCAAACACCAAATGCAGGAGGTCCCTATGATATCAGCATTTCAGATGGTAAAGAGATCAAGCTATCCAATGTTATGATTGGAGAAGTATGGATATGCTCCGGGCAATCCAATATGGAAATGCCTATTAAAGGATGGGGAAAAGTAATGAATTTCCAACAAGAAATCAATCAGGCCAATCATCCTGATATCCGTTTATACCAAGTGAAAAAGACCATTAGTCCTATCCCTCTTACAAAAGGAGAAAGCACAATGGGAGGATGGCAAAACTGTTCATCACAAACCGTAGAAAATTTCTCGGCAGTAGCCTATTTCTTTGCCCGTGAATTAAATCAAAAATTAAACGTACCAATAGGAGTTATTGATGTGACCTGGGGAGGAACTCCAGCCGAAAGTTGGACGAGCGGTAAAACACTGGATACCATGTGGGAATTTCACGAACAAATAGCGCTTACCCGAAAAGCAGAAGACAATATGCCGGAAGCCATAGCCATATACAATCGGATGATGAACGAATGGGAAGCACAAGTCAGACAAAAAGACCCGGGATACAACAATGAACACCCCTTATGGGCGGAAGTTGATTACGACACTTCTTCCTGGGGGACCATACAAATTCCAGGATATATAGAAGAACAAATCAATCCCGGTTTTGAAGGATTCATCTGGTTACGTCGCGAAATAGACCTACCGGATGAATGGTTAAAGCAAGATTTGAAAGTAGAACTGAACCAAATTGATGACGATGACATAACCTTTTTCAATGGCCATGAAATAGGTCGTACGTATGGCATAGGTACTGCACGTCACTATGCAATTCCACGTAATCTATTGAAAAAGGGAAAAAACATATTAACCATTCGCTTAGGAGATACCGGAGGAAACAGTGGAATTCCGGGAGATCCCTCCATGCTTTATGTCACAAACGGTAAAGGAAGAATATCTTTGGCAGGAGAATGGCAACAGCAAATCAGTATTTTCAATAAAAACGAAGTACCACAACAACCTCTGTCATTCCAGACATGCCAGTTCTACCCGACAGTACTATACAACGGAATGTTACATCCGCTTATCCCATTCGGAATGAAAGGCGTTATTTGGTATCAAGGAGAAGCCAATGCAGACCGTGCCTACCAATACCGCGACTTGTTTCCTTTAATGATTCGTGACTGGCGTACTAAATGGAACAAAGACTTTCCTTTCTATTTCGTACAATTGGCTAACTTCATGCAACGTTCAGAAAAGCCGGAAGAATCGGCTTGGGCCGAATTACGTGAAGCTCAAACCAGAACTTTAAGCCTGGAAAACACAGGCATGGCTGTTACAATCGACATAGGTGATGCCAATGACATTCACCCCAAAAACAAACAGGAAGTAGGACGTCGGCTTTCATTAATAGCCCTTAACCAAACCTATGGAAAAAATATTAACTATTCCGGACCTATTTATAGTCACATGCAGTTAAGAAACAACGAAATAGAAATATTTTTCAAACACACTAACGGTTCATTGATTGCTCAAGGAGGCGAATTAAAAGGATTTACGATCGCCGGAGCAGACCATATATTCTACCCGGCCGAAGCAAAAATAATCGGTGATAAGGTCATTGTCTCTTCCCCAAAAATCACTTTCCCAATAGCTGTACGCTATGGTTGGGCCAATAATCCGGAATGTACTTTATACAATAAAGCGGGACTTCCCGCCTCTCCTTTCCGCACAGACGACTGGCCGGGAATAACCCAATCTTCCTCTAATCAATAAAATCAAAAGATTTATTGAATACACATAAAAGAACTACGGCCCGAATTCAAAGAATTCGGGCCGTAGTTCTTTTATTAACTTCTTATCAACTCTCATACCACTATCTTCACAGAGCAGAAAGTACGTCTTCGATCGAAAAAGATACAAAATAGCATGTGGCGATCCTAATAACTTCCAGTTACGACAGAACCAGCCACATATTAAAATTCATTATTCAAACTATTATCAAAGAATACGAACATTTTTCTGTACACATATATCGTGGGAAGAAAATCCCAACATTATATGATAATCACCTTTATCTTTCAAAAAGCTCTTTGCAGCTATATTATAATAAGTAAACGCATCCTTAGACAACAACATTTTTATCGTTATCGATTCTCCCGCTTTCAAGAAGACCTTTTTGAATTGCTTTAATTCTTTTTCGGGACGCTCTACGATTCCCCCCGTTTTCCCAACATATAACTGCACAACCTGTGCACCATCACGTTTTCCTGTATTGGTGAGTTTGCACGTCACTTCTACAGAACCATCGACCATCGGATTGGAAACAGACAGATCGGAAAGGCGAAAATCCGTATAAGACAAACCATAACCAAAAGGATATTGTACCTCGCGTTGCAATTTATCATAACCACGATAACCAATAAATATTCCTTCTGTATAAGCAACATGTTTATCACCATCCGGATCATAATAACTATCATAAGCAGGATTATCCTCCCATCGCTTTTCAAAAGTCATCGGTAATTTACCTGAGGGATTCACATTACCAAAAAGTATATCAGCAACAGCCGTACCACTTTCCTGTCCCGCATACCATCCCCACAACAAACCTTTTAATCCGGGTTCCCATGCTTGCATCTCTACATTCCCTCCCGCATTAACAACACCGACTACCGGCCTTTTACATTTTAATGCTCGTGTAATCATCTTTGCATCAGCATCAGGTAATGCAAAAGTACGGTCAGCGCCTTCTCCTTCCGTATCCGAACTATGCCCAAAACAAGCTATTACCATATCCGCACGATCTAACCGTTCTACAAAAGGATCTCGCTTTTCACCTTTATACTCCCAAATCAAAGCAACAGCTGCCCCACCGCCTTCTTGAAAATATTCGAAACGTATATCATACTCCTTACCTGCTTCCAATCTCTTTTTCACAGAAGAATTACGAAAGCTACCTATTTCCCACTGATCGGCTACCAGTTCATTGTCAATAAACAGACGATAACCATCGTCACCACCTACAGAAAATTCATATTCTCCCGTGATATCAGGGCGTATCACACCTGTCCATCGCACCGAATAGTTTTCTTTACCAAGTCCTTTTATCCCTGTGCCTTTCGTCCAAGAATAGTTGATCTTATTCTCCGTACGTTCAAAAACCGGTTTTCCAGATAGATTTTTATTATTAAAATAAGCAGCATGTAAACCTCTCTCACCCATACTTTTTGTATATAAAATCTCGGGTAAGAAATCAAGTTCATCTACATAAGTCACATTTACATGATGTTTTGCAGCTTCTTTTTGAATGCCTTCGTACATACTTACATAATGGAAAGGATTTACAGAACCACTACCACCACCATGTACATACCCATGCGCGTTTTTACCAACCACCACAATGTCTCTCACTTTTTTCGTGTTAATAGGTAGGGTATTCTGTGTGTTTTTCAATAAAACAATACCCTCTCTTGCCACATCTAATGCCACTTCAGCTGCTTTCGGATCATCTAATGGAATATTTTTATCTGCTTTCATCCCATTCTGAAAATCAAACGCAACCATTGTGCGTAGAATATGACGCACCATCTCATCGATCATTTCTATAGTTATATCACCTGTCTTGAGGTAATAAGCAAGTTCTTCCGGTTTTCTCGTCCCTCCTGGCATCTCAAGATCAAGCCCAGCCTTTACAGCCGGAATACAATGATGGGTAGACCCCCAATCAGACATAAGTACCCCATTGAACCCCCATTCATCTCTCAAAACACCTTTCAACAACCAAGGAGACTCTGTCGTATAAACACCATAGAGTAAGTTATAACTAGTCATGACAGCAGCTACTCCAGCCTCTTGAACAGCTGCCTTGAATGCCGGAAAATAAATTTCATGCAATGTTCTTTCATCAATATCATTGCTTATTTCATGCCTGTCATAGTCGGAATTATTAGCAGAAAAGTGTTTGATGACAGCCATAATTCCCTGGTCTTGTACCCCTTTTATATATCCCGTAGAGATACGTGCCGCCAAATAAGGGTCTTCTCCCATATATTCGAAATTACGGCCACACATAGGAGCGCGATATATGTTCACTGCAGGTCCCAATAATACATTAATCCCTCTGGCTCTACAATCACGTCCTAAGGACTTACCATATTCATAGGCAAGATCTTCATTCCAAGTAGCAGCCAACAATACCGTAGCCGGATAAGCAGTAGACTGTCCATGAGTACCGAGCCCCTGCGGTCCATCAGACATTTTCATACGGGGTATTCCTAAACGATCAATGTTTCTCGTATACATCCAATCAATTCCACCGATATAAGATAACTTTTCTTTTACAGTCATCTTTCTCAAAATATTATCTACCTTCTCATCTACATCAGAAGTATACCACTTCTGTGCCATTACACAAAAAGGTGCCAAGATTAGTAAAAATGTAATAGTGATTCTTTGAAATTTCATGTTATTCGTGTTATTTTGCTTAAGACCTATTTATGTTTGCATAAAAAACAGTACACAACCGGGAGGTTAGACTCCCAGTTGCATACTATCACAAACTGCTTATTGTATGCTGTTCAGCAAATCAGTTTTCCCTTCATTTACCAGTTTCAAAATCAATTCACCGAACAAAGTGTTCTGCCAAGCAAACCATGCACGGGTAAAATTAGCAGGATCATCCTTATGGAAAGATTCGTGTATGAATCCGGTACCGGCATCTGTATCTATCAGCATTTTGACACAATCCTTTATTTCCTCATCATCTTGACTGGTAAATGCCTTCATCATGATACTCATCGGCCATATCATATCATAACCGATGTGTGGACCACCAATTCCCTCACCAGCTTTACCTTTAAAAAAATAAGGATTATCCTTACTCCATACAAAACGACGTGTATTCTGATAAATCGGATCGTTTATATCTACATCTCCCAAATAAGCCATTGCTAACAAACTGGGTACATTCGCGTCATCCATCAATAAATGATTACCGAAACCGTCTACTTCAAAAGCATAAATGGTGCCGTATTTAGGGTGGTTGTAAGTTGCATACTTCTGCAATGCCGTTTCGACTTCCTCCGCAAGATCGGTACATTGCTGTGCAAGATTTGTATTTTGATTCACAGTCGTTAGTATCTCAGCTGCTTTCCGCAATGAAGACACAGCAAAAAAATTAGAAGGAACCAGAAATTGCAAAGTAGTTGCATCGTCCGAAGGCCGGAAACAGGATACAATTAATCCCACCGGATTAACAGGAGCGCCCAAGCCATTGTTATTCAGTGTATCAAGAGCACGTTCCGTTTTACGTTGAAATTTATAATAGTCCACTCTTCCCTTACGCTGTTGTTCCTTGAATGTTTTCAATATATTGGTGATAGCTTGTATCCATTCGCTATCGAATACACTGGCATCACCGGTTTCTTTCCAATATTGATATGCTAAACGGAGAGGATAACAAAGAGAATCTATTTCCCATTTACGCTCATGAAGTTCCGGTTTCATGTCTGTCAGATCGGACATCCAATCCCCTCCTTTTGCACCATCATTGAAAGCATTGGCATACGGATCTATATTAATACACTTAAACTGACGCCGGATTACACCTTCGAGCATTTTCTTCAATTCAGGGTCTTTATGAGCCAGCTGTATATAAGGCCATACCTGCGCACCGGAATCACGTAACCACATTGCGTGAATATCTCCTGTATATACAAAGGTATCCGGTTTACCGTCAGTTGTCCGATAATGTACGGTTGTTTCAAGTGTGTTCGGAAAACAATTTTCAAACATCCAAGCCAGTTTCTGGTTAGTCAACAGTTTCTTTACACGCAAAATCTCTGTTTCAACAGCCTTAGAAGTAAATAATCTCTTCTTTACAGGCGGACGGTTCGTTTTATATGCTGCTGCCAGACACGCCTGATTTACAATGACCGTATTATCTTTTACAATGACAAAATCGGTTGCTTTCACAGACTTCCCCATCAACAATGCGGTTGCAATTACACACAAACTAATGTTTTTGTTTTTCATATTTTCTTATCTTTAATTGTTTACAAATCTTTTATTTGAGCCAGACGTGCATACATTTCCACTATAGCAGCCTGTGTCAACAGCCACTTCTTTCCGTCTTTATCTACTCCGCTTAAATCAACATTGAACAGTCCATTATCATCACGAGCATTATCCCAGGCATACGTCAAACTCCGGTTGAAAGCATCCAGATACTTCTTATTATTATCCTGCTTGTAAAGTTCGATAAATCCACGGAGCATAACGGCCGTAAACCAGATATCTCCTCTCTTAATCAATTTAAAAGTATTACCATCCGCCGGAGTAAAATCAACAAAGAAATAATTATAACATTCCTTCGCTATATTTTGTGCATCTGTCAGATAAGCCGGAATGCCGGTCAATTGGTAAAGTAATGCTGCGGCCTGCATCATCTGTCCGCTATTATAAGCAAACTTAGCTCTCCCTATTTTACCATCCAATCGGATGTTATCAAAATAAAGATAGTCTGTAGAATCCTGCAAATGTGTCTTTGTCCATTCATACAGCACTCTGCCACGAGACAAGAAAAGAGTGTCTCCAGTCGCTTTGAATAATTTTAGCGCCAAAACAGCTCCGGGTGCATTAGAACAAGTATTTTTACTCTCTTTCTTCTGCTCACACCAATAAATGCCACCACCGAGTTGATCATCCGTCCCGCTTTCAATAAAATTCCATATCAATCGGGCTTTCTCAAGATATCCGGCTCCTTTAGTCATCTGATAAAGATCGGTAAAGTCAATGCCAAGCCACACATTATCGTCATAAAAACGATCAGACAACGGCGCCGTCCGGATATATGATGAATAAGCCTGAGGTTCCCTACGGGTATCAAAGTACTCTTCCAGCCCCGGCAATACTTTTTTATCCAGCAACTCTTTATACTTTGATTGGCCGGTAGCCTCCAACAAAGCATTCACAGCTGAAAACGTTCCCGAATACGGCCAAAGGTACGAATATTGATTCGGCATATTTGCCTGCTCTTCAGAAGCAAGATAAGTAACAGTATTCTGTTGATCGAAAGGATAATTCTCCCGTAATAAATTTCCATCCGGTTGAGAGTAATTCTGATAAAGAGAATCCAATGTTTCCTGAGCTCTCAACAAGTTAGGATTCGTATTCGATTGCTCTTTCTGAGCACAACCGACCAAAGCAAGCGCACATAACGAGTGCAATAAAAAACGTTCTAAATTCATATCTCTACTAAATTATATATTATCAATTCTTTCGTGGAGAGTTATAATTCCTATTTCTTTTTATTATCTGTTATTTCAAACAAACTGATAGCAAAACCACTGCCGATGGATACTGATTGTTTAAACTTCGACTTATTAGTTACCACCATTTTGCGAATAGTGTATGCCTGCTGATTGTTCTCATAATCAGTATCTGCAGCATCTGCATAGACGGTAGCCATGTATTTCTTACCGGGATCCAAAAAATCAAACTGAAAAGCAGCTATATGCGGTTGTGCACCGGTCGTTCCTCCCACAAACCAATTACTCGAGCCTTTTTCCTTACGGGCAATCGTCAGATATTCATAAGGTTCCGCCTCCAAGTAAACTGATTTATCCCAATCTACAGCTACGTCTTTTATAAATTGAAATGCATCTGGGAAACGTTCATAATTCTCCGGATAATCGGCCACCATCTGTAACGGACTATACATCGTAACATATAGCGCCAATTGATTGGTTATCGTGGCTTTCATCTTCTCATGACGATTTGGATTAATTTTAGATAAATCCAACTCAAAAATTCCGGGAGTGAAATCCATCGGACCGCCAATAAGCCGTGTAAACGGAAGAATAGTCGTATGCCCCAATGGAACACGAGACATGAATTCATTTCCTCTTGCCGATTCATTTCCTATTAAATTCGGATATGTCCGGCAGATTCCTGTCGGACGAACTGCCTCATGTCCATCGACCATAATCCGATACTTAGCCGCTTTTTCCACCACATATTGAAAATGATTAACCATCGGTTGACTATAATGATATTCGCCGAGTGGTACTATCGGCCCCACATAGCCTGTTTTCACCGCATCATACCCATACTGTTTCATAAATTGAAAAGCTTCATCCATATGACGCTCATAATTTCTGTATGCCGAACCAGTTTCATGATGCATAATCAGTTTCACATTCTTGCTATGTGCATATTCATTCAGTTCTTTCACGTCAAAGTCAGGATAAGGAGTCACATAGTCAAAATTAAATTCTTTCCGATTACTCACCCAATCTTCCCATCCGATATTCCACCCTTCTACCAAAACTGCATCAAAACCATTTTTTGCGGCAAAGTCGATATATCTTTTCACATTCTGACTATTCGCCCTATGATTGCCGTGAGGTTTTGCTTTCGTATAATCAGTTTCGCCTATTTTTATAGTAGGATAGTCCGATGTGTAATCCCATGAACCCCCACCGGCTATCATTTCCCACCATACTCCGACAAATTTGGTAGGTCTGATCCATGAAGTATCTTGAATTTTACATGGTTCATTCAAATTTAATGTGATACGAGAAGCTAAAATATCTTTTGCTTCAGTACCTACGATAATAGTACGCCAAGGAGAGACTCCCGGTGCCTGCAATGTCCCTTTAAAACCAACTGCATCAGGAGTAAGATGTGACTGGAACGTTCTATTTTCACTATCCAGTTCAAGATGCATACACGGATAGTCGAGTAAAGCGGCTTCATGTAAATTTATATACAATCCGTCATCTGTTTTCAGCATCAAAGCTGTTTGTACGGCAGCTTCTCCGATTACCTTCGAAGCTATATTCTGGTGATCGACAGCCTTATTCATCAGCCCCCGGATCTCAGACATCTTAGATTTTGTATATCCATACTCCTGCGTACAATAATCTCCCGGAATCCAATAAGCTGTATGATCACCAGTCATCGCAAACTGAGTGCATTCTTCCTTCACTATAAAATGCCTCAAGTCTTTCTGCATCGGAAATTCATAACGAAATCCCAAACCATCATTAAAAAGACGAAAACGGATTAGCATTCTGCGGTTCTTTTCTTTCTGTACTAATGTTACCGCCATTTCATTATACTGATTACGGATATCTTTCTCTTCACCCCATACAGGCTGCCAAGTTACGTCAAAAGAAGAAGTCTGAATATCACCCACCTCAAAATCATCCAAAAACGACTTATCATCATTAACTAATTCAAAACCAAGTCTGCTGTTTTCTATTACTTGCTTGTCGCCCAACGATAGAGCATATGTAGGAATTCCATTGCCGGCAAGAGTAAATTTCAAAATCAGATTACCGTTGGGAGATTTCAAATTATATGCGAAAAGTTGTTGGAAAGCAACCAACACGAGAAAACTAAAAAAAACAATATTCTTCATATCATGACTATTATTCAAGTTAACAATTTTACAATGTACCATCAACTATACATTGCCATAAAAAATCCCACTAAAAGTCATCCTGTACAATCTTTACCTTAAAAAAACAAGTAGATAATACCCTATATCCTCCTTTTGTTTAGATGTTCCAAAGTTACGTGCCCGACCCGACAATTAATATATGATTTTATGACATTAGTGTATATTTAAAGCCTAAAGGCAACATTATAAACATATATGTCATGAAATCGTATACTTTTAAAGTTCTCTTTTTGGAACGGTTTTCTTTTTTATCTAACTTTGTACTCAACAATCACACCCCTTTTATTTATTGAAATTCACAGTTTCTATTATGAGAGTTCCCGGTCTATACTATCTTCTTTTATCCATCCTTTTCCTTCTCTGTTGTAGTATCGGAAAAGCAGACTCATACAACGTGAGACAGTTTTCCAGTCAGAACGGTTTATCCAACAGTGCCATTCTTTCTATTTGCCAAGATAACAACGGACTTTTATGGTTAGGTTCTTGTGACGGTCTTAATATATTCGACGGAACCACTCCCCGTTTGTATAAACCAACCGACACCCGGGTCAACTTCTCCGGAAATATCATAGGTAATATTATAGAGGCAGAAGAAAATGTACTATGGATACAGACCAACTACGGTCTCGACCGTTTCGACATCCGTCAACAAACCGTCCAAAGTTTCACAGAGTTTAAAGATACCAATAAAATGGCAAAAAGCCGGGATAATGACATCTATCTCATGAAAGATGACGGATATATCTACTGTTTCCGCCAAGGCGATAAACAATTTCATCGATTAGATACGGAGAAATTTATTTTCGATAATATTTTGCAGATAGTTGTGGACGAATCGGATGTTCTTTGGATATTTACTTCAGACGGCAATAATAAAAGTTATCAGTTGAAAAAAGAGGGTGAAAACGTCACACTTTCTATCAAAGATTATTTCCAGCATCCGGAAAAATTAATAGGAGTATCATTCGAAAGCAATCTGCTTTATTTCATTGACAGTTCGCATGCTTTCTATGAATACGATCTGAATAGCAAAAAGAAATATTACATAACGGACGTCGAAACAGAAATACAAAAACGAGGTGAAATTTCATCGGTCATCAAAAAGCAAAACGACTACTACATTGGTTTTAAGAGTAGCGGTCTTATCCGATTGAAATACCAACCCGACCAGAAAATAAAATATATCACACAATCTACCGATATCGCGTGTGGTATATTTTGCTTGGTAAAGGATAAATTTCAAGATATCATCTGGGTAGGGACAGACGGTCAAGGAGTGTATATGTATTTCACAGATGCATTCTCTATCCAAAACACCTTGCTAAATACTCCCGCTTACCAGATAAACAACCCGGTACGCGCACTCTTTCTGGATAACGAACAAACATTATGGATAGGAACTAAAGGAAACGGTATCCTTCGAATGCTTAAATATACTCCGGAAAAGGGAAAGCCAACGGCTACCGAGAGATTGCTCACAAACAACAGTGCACTGACCGACAACTCCGTCTACTGCTTTACACCCAGCCGTTGGAAAAGGCTTTGGATCGGGACTGAAAGCGGCATTAATTATTATTCCTATCAAGAAAGAAAACTAAAACAATTTCCTGTTACCGCCGGTGGGAAAGCGGTAAAATATGTCCATTCCATCTGCGAACAAAATGACAGTACCCTCTGGATTTCTACTGTTGGAGAAGGTATCGTAAAAGTCTCACTAAATACATCATCGGGTATACCTACAATAAAAGATGCAGAAAGAACCGTATTGGATGGGGGAAAACGTGCATCTAATTACTTTTTCATTTCTTTCCAGGAAAACGATTCTATTCTATGGTTTGGAAACCGGGGATACGGAGCCTATCGGATAAATACGGAAACCGGACGGATGAAACCTTATCTGTTTAATGAAGCAGTCAAGAGCCAGACTGTAAACGACATATTTGCCATTCTCAAGAATGAAACCGGTTACTGGTTCGGAACCAGCTTCGGATTGACACGAATGTATGACGGTAATTACCATATATATAATGAAACGGACGGCTTTCCCAACAATACGATTCACGGTATCCTTGAAGACAGACAACAATATCTATGGCTCAGTACCAATCAAGGGTTGGTAAGATTTAATACCCGGATGAATACGATACAAGCCTATCACCAGCAAAACGATTTGAGAGTAACGGAATTCAGTGACGGAGCCTATTTTAAGGATGAACGTAGCGGTACTCTTTTCTTTGGCGGTACCAACGGATTTATAAGTATCCATGAAAACGATTTCAAAGAGACAGAATATATGCCCGTTCTGCAATTCAACCGTCTATTCATCTTCGGCAAAGAGTATAATATCAATGAGTTTCTGCACGAAGACAAACAGAAGCACAAAGTTTTGGAACTGGATCACAGTCAGAATTTCTTCGGACTGTCTTTTATTGTCATCGACTATCTGAACGGAAGCAACTATACCTATTACTATACAATCGAAGGATTAAGTGACAATTGGATAGAGAACGGAACATCCACAACGACCATGTTTTCTAATCTTGCACCGGGACAATATACCCTGTGGGTGAAGTACCGGAGCAACATAACAGGTAAAGAAAGTGCCCCGCAACCTTTAACGATCCGCATTACCCCGCCCTGGTACATGACCTCTTTGGCCTATTGGTGCTACTCCATACTCTTTATAGGATTTATTGCATGGTGTATACACTTGTCCATAAAGCGGTATCGCCGAAAAAGAGACGCGATGATAGAGAGAATAAATCGCCGGCAACGGAACGAACTATATGAATCCAAACTTCGTTTTTTCACCAACGTGACTCACGAATTTTGTACGCCACTCACATTGATTTACGGACCTTGCCAAAGAATACTCACATATCCTTCCACCGACAATTATATCCGTAAATATGCCTCTATCATTCAACAAAATGCCCAAAAACTGAATGCCCTGATTCTGGAGCTCATCGAGTTCCGACGACTGGAGACCGGCAACAAAACCCTTGAAATCCAAAAGCTGCCTGTCTCCGCACAAACCCAAAACACGGCCGATTCTTTTAATGAATTAGCCGAAAGCAGGAAAATAAACTATCAGCTAAAAATAGAAAAAGAGGTCTACTGGAACTCGGATGCCGGTTGCTTCAGCAAGATTATCAACAATTTACTGTCCAATGCTTTTAAATACACGCCGGAGAACGGTATGATTAGCATAGAACAGTACGTAGAGAACGAGCAATTGCATATCCGCATATCAAATACGGGCAAAGGGATTGAAAAGGAAAATCTTACAAAAATATTCGACCGTTATAAGATACTGGACAATTTTGAGATACAGAATAAAAACGGAATATCGCCACGCAATGGCCTGGGACTGGCTATCTGCCATAGCATGGTAACTCTGCTGAACGGACAAATCCGGGTAACAAGCACCCCTAATCAGCTTACGACTTTTGAAGTAATCCTGCCCGCCCTCTCCATAACAGCCACCGATACAGAACGGCCTATGTCAATGGAAATGGAAACAGTGATACAAGAAGGCAACGAAACGATGGAATTAGAAAGTCCGACACCGGCGTACGACACTTCCCGGCAAACCATCATCGTCATTGACGACGATCCTTCTATGTTATGGTTCGTAAGTGACATTTTTGCGAACAAATACAACGTGTTCTCTTTTAACGATACAGAAAAAGCAATGGAACAATTAAAGCTGAGACCAGTCGATTTAATCATTTCGGATATTATGATGCCGGGTACGGATGGAATATCTTTTGCCAAACAAATAAAATCGGATAAGCTACTCACCCATACTCCCTTGATCCTCTTATCCGCCCTCAACAGCATTGATGACCAGATGAAAGGGATTGATTCCGGCGCTGAAGCATACGTCACCAAACCATTCAATACCGATTATCTGATAAAACTTGCAGAACGCCTTATCCAACGGGAAAAAGATTTAAAAGAATATTACAACTCTGTATTCTGCACATTCAAATTAGATGACGGACAGTTCCTGCATAAAGAAGATAAGGTATTCTTCGAGAAGATGATGAAAATTATCGATCAGAATATTACTAACCCGGAATTGTCTGTAGAGCTGCTGAGTAGTTCTTTAGGGTACAGCACACGCCATTTCTACCGGAAGCTCAAAGAAATAACAGAGCAAACTCCTGCTGATATCATCAAAGAATACCGGCTGGCAATAGCTGAACAGTTATTACTTTCTACCAACTTGACTGTCGAGGAGATCATGGACAAATCAGGATTTATGAACCGGGGAACTTTCTACAAGATATTCTCGCAAAAACATAACATGCCGCCACGGCAGTACAGGGAACGACAAAAAAAAGATTTTAAGAAAGCGTGTTCTCCACAATGTTCCTCTTCACATAGGGAAGGAGAAGCACCTCAAACTGTGAGTGAAGAAAATTGAGAAATAAAAAAGGGCGATAAAGCATGCTATGTACAGCTTTATCGCCCGGTTTTATTGGTTATAATCCACCTTATTTATACTCCTGCCAACTCTTGATCTGGATATCTTCCAGTTTCAACTCACAGAACGCTTCGATGAACGCACCTGCCAGACGGGCATTGGTAATCAAAGGAATATTATGATCGATGGCTCCGCGGCGGATGCGATAACCGTTCGTCAGCTCACGCTTAGTATGATTCTTAGGTATGTTCACAATCAGATCGAACTTATGATCAGCAATCATCTTCATCACGTTGTTTTCTGCTCCCGGCTTTTCATCCGGCCAATATACCGGAGTCGTATCTACCCCGTGTGCATTAAGGAACGCAGCAGTACCGGCAGTAGCATAAATCTTATACCCCTGTGCAAACAAAGCACGGCTTGCATCCAGCAAATCTACCTTCGACTTCATAGCACCGGATGAGAACATCACTCCTTTATCTTTGGAAGGTATCTTGAAACCGGTAGCGATCATAGCGCTCATCAATGCTTCCGAAAAGTCATCACCGATACAACCGACCTCACCGGTAGAAGACATATCCACACCCAAAACCGGGTCTGCCTTGTGCAAACGCGAGAATGAGAACTGAGAAGCTTTCACACCGATCCAGTCGATATCGAAAGCCGACTTATCCGGACGACTATAAGGAGCATCCAGCATAATACGGGTAGCTGTTTCAATGAAATTACGTTTCAGTACTTTAGAAACAAACGGAAAACTACGCGAAGCACGCAAGTTACATTCGATTACCTTCACCTCGTTGTTGCGAGCTAGGAACTGGATATTGAACGGACCGGAAATATTAAGTTCTTTCGCAATCTGACGGCTGATCTTTTTGATGCGACGGGCCGTTGCAAAATAAATCTTCTGTGCCGGGAATACCAGTGTAGCGTCACCGGAATGAACGCCGGCAAATTCCACATGCTCGGAAATGGCATACTCTACCACTTCACCATTCTGGGCAACAGCATCAAATTCAATTTCTTTTGTATTTTCAA
>ERZ857775.1356-NODE-1356-length-29347-cov-3.312850_pt1 | contig 29347 bp, 43 predicted proteins | sample MGYA00519698_ERZ857775 | MGnify/ENA primary metagenome ERZ857775 (study PRJEB31778, sample SAMEA3449363) | human gut metagenome | biome: human gut; feature: human-associated habitat; material: faeces | place: United Kingdom | collected 2010/2012 ...
TCCGAATCAGACAGCGCGCCCATGCCCGTTGCCCCAGTAGGAGACGCAGCCTTGAGTGCCTGCATGGTCTGGAGCATGGAACCGGAACCGATGGTATCCAGTTCGGCCTGCAGGTTTCTGGCGTCCGTGCCCGGGAGCATCGACAGCACCGACCCGGTGAAACCAGTATCCCAGGAAACACCACGACCCGGTTCAGGGATCATGGACAGCGCGTTGCCCAGCGAAGTCATTTGTGTTTTGGCATTCTGCAAAGCAAAGCGCCGCTGCGCCTCGCGGGCCTGTTCCTGCTTCGCGGCTTCGGCTTCTTCCTTGCGCTGTTTCGGACTCATGTAGGGCGTACCGTCTGCTGTCCTGAGCGGAGCTACCATGCCCGTGGACTTGTCGATCATGCCGACGCCATCCACATATTGCAGGCGGTCCATAACCTTCTGCTGCGCCGCAAGGACGGCCCTGGCCGCCTCTCCGGCAGCGCCCGGCAGCGTCAGTGCTTGCAGCGGGATCATGGGCATCCCGCCGGCGCCACCGCCATAGCCCCCGGCCACGGCAGGCTGCTGGCCACCACTCAGACGGCCGCGCACGCCCGGCACATAGTTCAGCGTCTCGCTGGGCATGGGGCGCCCGTCCAGCCCCTTGCCGGTCTGGAGGTAGGCGTCCATGTTGCCCGGGCCCCAGTTGTAGGCGTAGAGGGCCCGGTCCCAGTTGCCACCGTAGCGGTCATACATCTGTTTCAGGTACATGATGCCGCCCCGGATGTTCTGCTCCAGATCGTACGGATCTACGCCAAGGCCCTTGGCCGTATCCGCCATAAGCTGGAACGTGCCGATGGCACCGGAGGGAGAGACCACGTCCTGCCTGCCGCCGCTTTCCTGCATGGCCACGGCCCGGGCGATGTTCGGGTCGATGCCCATTTCCTGCGAATATTTCACGATCAGCGCGTCAACGTCCGGCGCGAGGGCCGCGCCCGTGTAGGCACCGCCCAACGTCGGGCGCGAGGGCATCATGCCGCCCATGCCGCCCCCGGCACCGCCACTGAGATAGCCCTGCAGCGCCTGCATACCGGCGGACTCCTGCGCCAGCTTGTAGCGTTCCAGGTCTATCTTGTGCTGCGCGATCCGCGTAGCCATGTCCTCGCGGGCATCCTGCCTCTTCTGCCGCTCCGCAGCAGCCTGGGCCGCGGCCATGCCACCGGCCCCGGCCAGGGCATCGAATCCGGCCTTGCCCACCAGCTGGCCGAAGGTGCGGCCGCCCGTGTTGTTGCCCAGCATGGAAAGGCCCGCGAACAGCGCCAGCGCGCCGGGGTCCACATTACCGAGGAAGCCCTTGTCCTCCCCGGTCTTGCCAGCCTGCGCGGATGCTGCGCCCTGCCCTGCCATCTGCGGCAGGGGCTGCCCCCAGCCGTAGGGCGTGGCCATGGGCATGGGCTGCTGCGGCATCATCTGCGGCTGCATCACGGTCCCGGCCAGAGACCCGAAAGCGGGCGCCGTCAACGGGTTGGCCTGCGGCGCCGGACGCTGCACCGGGGCCGGAGAGGGCGCCGGAGAAGCGGCGGCCCCTCCCTGCTCCTGTTTGGGCCCAAAAGGAGAAGGTATGCGCGGCGTGGCCTGCTCCTCACCCTCCTCCGCCAGCTTGCCCAGTAGGCCGCCGGAGACGCTGCCCTGCGGCAGCATCTCATTGGTCGTCTGCGGCCGCTGCATGGGGTTCTGTTGCGGCAGGGGCTGCACCGGAGCTGCGCCCATCGGCTGGGGGAAGGCATACGTCCTCCCGTCCCAATCCGGCTGGTTCATCGTGGTATACCAGTCAAACATCGTCGTCCCTCCCTAGAACAGGCCCAGCAGACCGCCGAGGGCCGCACCGCCGGCGATCCACGGATTTGACATGTCCATCATGTAAGCAAGGCCACCACCGGCCAGCGCACCACCGGCCACGTTGCCCAGCCTGTTGCCGCCGTAATTCTGCACCTGTCCCGTACTGGTCGTCGTGCCGCCGTAGCTGCCCTGGATCAACTGGTTGTAGTTGCTCAGGGCCTGCAGTGCCTTGTTCTGGTCATAATTCCAGCGGTCGATATTGGCATTGATGAGCTGCTGGTTGTAGTCGTCCATGACCCCGCCGGCTTCGGACAGGGCCGCGGAATCGGTGTAGGCCTGATTGCCGAGCTGCTGCGCCTGACCGGCACCTATGATCTGCTGGCCGATGCCCTGGTTGTAGAGCTGCCCGGCTCCCTGTGCGGCCGCAGCCCGCTTGTCCCACATGCTGCCGTACATCTGGTTTGCCAGATTGTTGGCCGCATCCGCCGAGGCTGCGGCATGGGCGCCACTGCCGTAGCGGCCGGCGGCGCTGAAATTGGCATTGATACCGGCCTGCGCCTGACTGTTGGCCCGGTTGTACAGCTCGTCGGCGTAGGGGTTGTCCTCCTGCGCCATCTGGTTGAGCGTGTTCAGGCCCTGGTTCCCGGCCAGAGCCTGGCCTGTCACCACATTGCCCATGCTCGTGCTGGCATCGTTGATGAGCTGGCTTCCGTTCATGGCTCTGTCCGCCTGCATCTTCAGCGCCTGCTTTGTCCAGTCGGATTGACCGGCAACGGTGTTGCCTTCGTAGTAGTCGGGGGCAAGCTTACCTTCCCCATAAAGTTTATACGCATTCGGGAATACACCCTGATACGGATTGTCAGGGTTATTCCCCCACTGATGCCAACTAGTAAGATACGGCTGCTGCCCTTCCCACGGATCAGCCTTCTGCACCGTGGTGGTGGAGCCACCGCCACCGCCACCCATAGGAGCCTCCTACAGCACCCGCGCCCAGCCGGGCACGGTCTCGCGTGTGTAAATCGTTACCAGACCGGGCACGTTCTCGCCCGTATCGTGGTAGTAACAGGCACCGGGGATGACGCCGCACTCCTGCGCGCCGCAACGCTTGATGAAGCGCACGGCCTCCTTGTTGACCACAGGCGTCAGGCCGATGATGGTGTCCAGCCGGTAGCCGCCGCTGACTGTCTGCTCCCACAACAGGCTCCCCAGCATGTACAGGCCAAAGCCATGCACCACGGAGAGCTTGCGGTTACCCATGCGCCTGATACCCTGCGGCAACGTGCCGAAATGGATACGGGCGCTCTTGCCTTCCAAGTTTGTCAGATAGGCAAAGCCCACAGGCTGCCCCTGCCAGGTCACGAACCACGGATGCACGTCATCCTGCCGCATCCAGCGCACAAAGCCGTGGGCATCCAGGGGCGGCAGGCAGTACGTCACCGCCCTGTCGCGGCCCGTGGCCTGCATCATGCCCCAGAAGCCCATGAGCTGCCTGTCCGTGAGATCGGTCTTGTAGGTCCGTGCGAACTCTCCCATGCGCCCTCCTAAAAGCTCGGAGTGAAGAACCGCAGGTTCTGGAGCATTTGCGGATCGAACATCCCGCCGGTCATGGGATTGGACATGCCACCAGCCCCGCCAGGCATCCCGCCGGTGCCGGGGATGCCGGGGATGCCGTTCATCCCCGCCCCCATGCCGGAATCCACGGCGTTGCCGATGCCGCCGCCGGAAAGCGGCAAGTTGGCCGGGTTCATCCCCACGCCACCACCGGGCACCTGCACGGCAGGAGAAGAAAGCGTGGCCGCGGGGATGCCGTTGCCCAGCGTACCGGCCTGCGGATTGCTCACACCGGCTGCCTGCGCCGGGCTGGGCAGCGTGTTGGCCATGGCCCCGGCATCGGCATGGACACCATCACCAGCGGCAGCCGCGGGGTCTTGCTTGTCCTTCATTTTCTGCAGCAGCCCCAGCATCCCGCCAAGCTGGCCCATATCCATGCCGGGACCCTGCTGACCACGCGGCACGCTCACCCCACCACCGGGGATGGCGCCACCGGCGCCCCGGCTGGCGGCCACCTGCATGGCCGGAGAAGTGAAATTCGGGGCCGTCGCGCGACGATACAAACCTGCCATGATCTACTCCTTGATATTGCCGTCCCCCATGAGCGCCCAGCCAAAACGGCAGGCCCCGGGAGCGGATGAAAAGCCAAATGTCATGCTGTTGCGGGTCATGTCCGCCAGCCACCAGTCCACTGCCGCAGCCGCCGCATCCATGGGGATGAGCAAGGCCAGACGCCCCGCACGGCAGCGGGCATCCTGCACCGTTACCTCAGTCTGCCCAGCCGCCACTTGCAGCACGCCCGTATTGGTCGTCTCACCGCGCAAGGCTGCATTGACGCCCACGGCCAGGGCCAGCATCTGCATGGGGCTGACTTCGGGCAGCTCGGAAACGAATTTCGCCATCACAGCCCCCCTTCGAGCTCGGTCAGCAGCTCCACCCCCACCGCATCACGCCATGTCGCTCCGGCGGGAACCAGCACGCGCCCGGCGGCATAGCTGGCCGAGAGGTGCTGGTAGCACACGCCGTCCCGGCTCTGCTTCGTATATGTCCCATAACGCGGCGCATCCTGTTGCCGCACGCGCCAGATGGGCAGCGCCTGCGCGTCCCCCCTGTCCACCAGGGGACGCAGGCCGTGGATCATCATGCGTTGCCCGCCTGTCTCCGCCGTGTCCATGACGGCCTCCAGCGCATCCCCGCCGAAACGGGCTATCCTGTGCAGGCTGTCGAATGCGCTGATACCCTGCCGGCCGTTGCGCAACACCGCGTCATCCAGAGACGAGAACGGCAGGTGGTCAAGATCCCCGAAGGCGTCCAGTTCCTCCAGCGTCAGACCGCGGGCGAAGTCCTGGAAAAGTGCCTCTGTCTGCACCATGCCGTAAGACCACTTGTCCACGGCGTAGTTGTAGATCAGCAGCCTGTCGTGGATGCCTTCCGGTGCCACGGCGCTGGGAAAGCTCCACACGGCCACACGGCCATCCGCATCATGCACACCGCGCACTTCGGACATGCGGCTGGCGTCCACCTGGGACAGAAACCACTCGTCGATACGCTCGATGCCCACGCTCTTCACACTGGCCCCGTCCGTCATGCGCCAGCCGTTCTCGGAAAGATAGACGCAGATGTTGCCGCAGATGACCGGAGACGCCGGAGCCGCGCATCCGCTGGCCCTGTCCACCGGCGTGAACTGGAAGATGTACGGCGGCCCAACATAGGTGGCACGCTGGATACCGCGCTCCAGAAAGATCAGACCATCCACACCGCCCATGCCGCCCACGATGGACTGCACCTGTCCGCCTACCGGGAAAATCTGGATATCCGACTGCTGATATTGCGCGTCGTTGCTGCCCGGCTCAGGCCACGCATCCGGGTTATCCAGCGCAGACCAGCGGATGCCGTTGGCATGTTCCGATAGGCGCCCAAGTACGAGAAAATCACGGATGACGCCCATGACGGCGGCATTGGGAGCGCCCTCGACCTCCGAGAACTCACCTGCCGAGCCAGAAAGGAGGCTCTTGTACAGCGTCGTTCCAAACAGCGCGTACATGGCGTTGCCGTAATCACTGAAGGCCCTGCTGGAACTGCTTACCGTGGCGGTCAGCTTCTGTACCCACTCCCCGGCCTCCAGGCAGTAGATGCCGCTTTCCGTAGCCGCGAACGTGAACAGCGTGCCATCCAGGCTGCGCAAGGTGACCGCGGCACGCACCGGCTCCGGTATCGCCTTGTACTGCATGGCGGCCAAACCGCGCAGACAGCGGTAGCCACGCCGCCCCGGGATCACGTTTCGGGCTTCGCTGACCTGCCGTCCGGAGAGCAGCGGGGCGTCAGGCTCCCACGCGCCGAACTCAAGGACTTCACGATTCATTGCCATTCAACTATTCCTCGCCAGTCGCTCATGCTCCCAGGGATCTGGCTCCAGTCCTGCTCTGTTCCGAGGATGGGCGACCACCCCTGTTCCATCTGTGCCTCACGTGTCCATGCCCAGCCCTTGTACTCAGGCCAGACTTCACCGCCCGAAATAGATACGCCTGCACAGGTGAGCATGAGGACGCGCCAGACATCAGCTTCGCCACCGGTATGTGTCCCCGATACGAGGGATTGCGTCCTGATACGATACGGATACAGAAGCTCACCGGGCACAGACCCGGATCCGGGATTATCCGGGCGCACACGCCAAAGGAGAAGGAGCTGCTCGCTTGATCCGGCTGCAGGCTCAACGGGGATGGTTACAGTGATACCGCCGACAGAATCCTCTCCCGATGAGGCGATCCCCATGCCTTCGACATCCAGCAGCGCATCGCCGTCTGCCGTACCAGCCGCAACGGCGCTACCCCCGATAGCGTCCGTTCGCGTTCGTTGCCCCTGCCCCGTCTCTGTCGTCCTCACGACATCCGTGACGACGATCTTGTACAGGCCAATGACATCCCATCTTGTAGAATCGAGGGAATACGGCAGATCATCGAGATCGCCCCAGGCATCAATGCTGTCGATGCTCTGCGGCGGCGGGAAGATGGGAGAGAACGCGCCCGGCATGGCTTAGTCCATGGTCAGTGTCAGATTGCCGGTGTTGATGCGGTAGATATCCCCGGCCAGCAGTTCCTTGGGCGTTGTGATATCGCCGTACCAGACAAGGTTCCCGGACGCGGCGGCATCGAACAGCCCCCAGGCAACGGCCGTGCCCCAGTTTCCCGTGGCCGTGGGGAATTCGATGGCAGCGCTGTTTTTCATGGTGCCGGAACTGGGATTGTCGAACGTCACCTGCTGGCGGGCATAGGCCCCGCCGCTGACTTCCGTACCGCCGCCCGTCTCGCCGGGGGCCACAGTGAACAGGCCGAACCAATACGGGCCAGCGTCCTTGAACAACGTCAGCAGTTTGTCTTCACCGTGATTCGTCAGGCTCATCAGATGTTCCTCATCGGCCAGGTTTGCCGTGAAGCGCGCCCGCCGCTCGTTGGCCTCGACCTTCTGCCGGGCAGCGCTGTAATATTGGGTCCACATTTCCACCGGAGCACTGCCGCGCGTGAACGGGCCGCTCTCCACCAGCGTGGCGTAGAGGTAAAGGTCAGGCGCCGTCAGCAAAACCACGTTGTCCGGCTGTTTCGGCCCCAGGGGCGGGATCTCTCCGTAGTAGGTCAGGATCAGGCGGCCCGGGCCGTCACTGGCAGGCAGCAGGAACAGATCCCGGCCGATGATGGTATACTGGTCGGGCTTGCCGCCTGGCATGGTCATCCCGTACCTGTCCGGCGGCGTGTAGGTCAGATTGACACTGCGCCCGTCGGCATCCAGCCACGTCAGGTCGCGCATCTCCATGAAGACATCCCAGTTCCCTGCCTCCCGTCGCCACGGCAGGGGCACGGCGTTCTGGCCGGCCAGCACATCCGTTTCGGCCCTGGCCTCCATGCAGCGCAGCCGCAGCTCCCGGTTCATGCGTCGTTCGGCCAGCTCAACGAAGATAGGGATGCGCTCCGTCAGGTCATCGCGGCCCAGGTAGTCAGCCACGGCCGCGCACAAGCCGTCGTAGGTCGTCAGGGCCATCAGACACGCTCCATGGTGGTGCGGAAGGCCGCATTTTCCGGGTCATTGAGGAAGCGCCGCATATCGTCGGGGTCATTGAGGATATCCAGCCCCTGTGCGGCGGCGATATCCACGGCAGCCACCGGGATGCGGGCAACCTGCCGGAAGGTGGGCGCAAAACGAAACCCCTGCATCCTGTCCTCTCCCCGCTGGAAGTGGTTCATGCGCAGGATCTCCGTCACGTCCTGTTCGCGGCTCAATAGCCCTCCATCGTGGATGCGGTCGATGACACCATCCTCGCGGGCCTCCAGCACCATGCCACAGGGCAAAGTCTGCCTCAGATCCATTCCTGCCTCCTCCAGATGGGCGACGGGCCATCCCCGCCGCCCGTCACGTTTCCCTAGCCGGCAGTGACGGCCAGGTCGGCGATCATGCCGCTGGACGCGTCGTTGCGGGCTTCCAGCGTGCATTCCACCACGATATGGCCCTTCATGTTGTCCCCGGTGTGGGCCAGGCGCTCTTCCCGGAAGCCGCGCAAGTAAGCGACCTTCCAGTACTGCGGGTCAAGGATGAAGGCGCAGGCCTTGGAGTAGTCCACCTTGGCCTGCACGCGGTTGGGTATGAGCTTGATGCTGCCGAAGTCGGAGACGTACACGTCGATGACGGCCGTGGCCTTCTTCTTGTCCACGTTTTCCATGCGGGTAGCGCCACCGTTGAGCACTTCGGACATCTTCACGCGGATGGCCGGGGCCATCATGATGCGGTCAGGATCGCCGCCGGATTCGTAGATCTTGGTCAGCACGTTCTTGACCGTGGCCTCGTCAGGCACGCGGGCCGTTCCGGCCGTACAAGCCTTGGAGCTGGGCACAGCGATGGCACCAGTGGACGCTCCCACATTCCAGTTGGTCTGCATCCACGTGGGCAGGCCGCGCATCAGGCGGCCCTGATTGGTGCCATTGTCGGCGCGTTCAAGCTTGTTCTGCAGCAGGGCGAACTCGAGGTCCTTTTTCAGTTCCTTCATGCGCAGGGCCATCTGGTAGTTGTACTGCTTGTCCACGCCCGCCTGCTCGATGGCCTGGGCCGTGGCGGAAACGTTGATGGCCTTGCTCAGGATTTGCGTCTTGTTGCTCAGTTCCGTGGTCGCAGAGGCCACGAAATCCTTCACGTCCGAACCTTCCAGAGCGCTGTTTTCAGCCGGATCAGTCAGCGTATCCGTCTGCCACTCATGCAGGGTCTGCACGGCCCTGGATTTGCCGCACATGGTCATGAAGGGCGTGTCCGTGGGGGCCACGTTGAAGATGATGTTCATCAGGTCGCGGGGCTTGCCCTTGACGGACGCGTCCTTGAGCTGCCCGGAGATGGTAGCCATAGCCATACCTCCTTAGAGAGTTTCCAGCACAGCGGCGAGAGCGTCCGTGCTGTTGGGGTGCTTGTTGAGGATCGCACGGGCCTTGGCCGCACGATCATTGCCCTGGACAACAACCCCGCGGGGGGCCTGCACCTTCGGCGCGTCGGCCACCTTTTTGGCCGCCACCGCGCGGGAGGACTGCATCTTGTCGTAGAGCATGGCCTTGGTCACGAGCGTCAGCTCATAGCCCTGGGTCAGCCCGTTGACCACGTTCTCCGGGCATCCCTGCGAGCGCATGTAACCGGCCAGCTCGGCAGCGAAGGCCTTGCCCTCATAACCGGCGCCATACAGCGCCTTGATGGTGGGCAGCACAGCCGCGAACTCACCCTGCATATGCTGTTGCTGTTCGGCGGCCTGTCGCTGGGTGTACTGCTGCGTCGCGGCCGCCAGCTGCTGCTGGACGCGCTGATACATGCCCATACGCTCCTGGAACCCGCGCTGCAGTTTGACGTAGGTAGCCGGGTCGGCCTGTGCCAGCTGTTCCCAGTTAATGCCCTGGTAATCAGCCATGACCACGGCCTGCAGCGATGCCAGGGCATTCTGCACGATGCCGTTGGCCTGCATGGCCATCTGGTCGCGCTGGGCCTGCATGGCCGTCACTTCCTGCACTTTCTGCCCCATGGCCTCGGCATGGGCCTGTTCGCGGGCCTGTACGGCCTGTTTCGCGGCATCAGGAAGGCCCTGCCACACGCTTTCTTCCCAGCCCTCGGGCATGGGGATGGCCGCGGGCTCTTCCTCGCTGCCTTCCGTTCCCTCGCCAGCTTCACCGGTGTCATCACCGGCAGCCGGAGCCTCTTCCGCAGGGTCGCCGTCGTCTTCCGGCATGTCTTCCCCTTCATCGCCGCCGGCATCTTCACCGCTGAGGGCCGCGGCGATATCATCGGGATCGTAGAGAGGCTTCTCGCCGTCAAAATCGCTGTGCTCCACGCTTTCCACGGGGCCATAGACACCAGCAGGCGCACTTTCCTGCACAGGGGACGCCGCAGGTGCCGCAGCCGGGGCCGGAGACGCCGCTACTTCTTTCGCCATGACAAACTCCTTTTCGCGCGCTCAAGCGCGGATTTGATTCCTTCATCCTTGCCGCCTGCCTTGCAGTTGGCATCATTGACCATGCCCAGCAGCTCCCGCTGCACATCCGCCAGCGCCGCCTGCCGCTGCCAGCAGCGTTCCCGATCATCCGGCGTTTTCGCGCCGCGCCAGTTCTCGACGTAGCGCGCGTCCAGCTTCTCGAACACCTCCCGGAACAGCGGGCTCGTGAGGATGCGGGCCGCCTCATGCGCCGTTCGTTTTTCGTCCTCCGTCAGCATGGCCCCTCCTACAGCTGCGTCCCGCGCAAATCAGTGAGACCGGGGGCAGTCTGTCCCAGCGCCATCTTCATGGCGTCCAGCTGCTTTTCCCCCTCCATCTCCTGCACCTTGAGCGCCAGCTGCCCCTTGATCTTCATCTCTTCCAGCGAGGCGTCCGTCTGCGCTTCCCACGCCTTGCGCTGCGCCTCCGTCTGGGCCTTCTGCTTGTCCAGGGCCATCTTTGCCTGTGCCTTCTGCTTCTCCAGCTCCAGCTTTTGCGCTTCCGGGCTCGGCTGCGGCTTTTCTTCCATGATGGCCTTTTCCGCCTTGCGGGCATCATCTTCCGTGCCGAAAAAGCGCTCCGGCGCCTCAAGTCCGGCGGCTTCGGCCATCTTGTGGCAGGTGTAGATGATGTTGCTCAGACGCACGGGGCTGTTCTTCTGGAAGGCCGTGACGAACTGCTGCTGGAGGCTCAGGATCTGCTGATAGACGGCCAGCAGGCGCGTGCGGTTTCCCGTTCCCAGGCCCACAGCCACGGAAATGTCCATGTCCGGGTCCCATGTGGACGGGTCAAAGGCCATGAACTTGCCCTTGATGCGCAGCTGCACGGCCTTGTCATGGTATTTGTGCAGCAGGTGCAGCACATACCGTCCAAGCGGCTTGAAGAAGGATTCCGCATACACCCGGGCCACAAGCTCCAGACGCTGGTTGATGGCTTCTTCCATGATGTTGGCGCCCGTGGCCGTGTTTTGCAGCGTGTCTGCCTGCAGCGATTGCGTCCGGCTGGAAATGCCCGTGCGCCGTTCCGTGATCTGGTCGGTCAGGCTCATGGCCTGCAGGGCATCGCCCGAGCTGGTCATCACCGGCAGCGGCGTGATGGTCGCGTCGCCCTTGATGCGATGCACGGCCCCCACCCCACGGGCCAGCAGGCTGTCATACTCCACATCCCCGCTCATGCCCTCGTTGACCACAAGCTCGCCCTGGTTCGATAGGGCCAGATTGTCCAGCATCTGGCGCATGGTCTCCGAGCGAAGATCCTGCACATCGGCCACGAGGTCGGCCACGCACAGGCCGATGACCTGGTGCGGCATGGGCACGGAGCAGGCGGCAAACAGAGGCGCGCGATACAGCGGCCATTCCTCGTATTTGAGGATCTTGCAGCGCTCACCGTCGCCCACCCAGATGGCCTTGACCTTCTCGGCAATGCCGTCGCCGTTCAGGTCGGCGTCGAACCAGCCTTCCCAGACGCGGATGCGCCGCGTGGCGCCGTGGCCGCCCGTCTCCTCGTCGCTGTCGCTATTGATGGCGCGGCCAACCTCGGTCTCCGGCATCTCGTCGGCATCGTCCATGCTGGGCAGTTCCGCGATCAACGCGGCGCTGTAGCCCTCTTTCCGCAGGTCGGAGGCCGTCCGCACCTGCCACCAGGCCACGAAGCGGGCGCTCTCCACGTCGGCCGCATCGCTGGAGATGACCACATGCTCCGACGGCACGGGCTCTATGCGGATATCCCGCGTGATAACTTCCTGATGGATGTCCAGGTCGTAGAGCATTCCCTGCGGCGTCTCGTAGCGCTGCACGTCCACCGTGTCCTTTTCCAGGTCGATGGACGGATCAGACAGCAGGGCCACGGCCTCCTGTTCGGCAAGGCCCGTGTACTGGAGCACGCGCTGCTCCCGCTCCTCCGGGCAGTGGGCCAGACACCAGCCCACGCGCTGGTAAAGGCCATCGGCCAGCACATCATGCACGAGGCGGAAAATATTGCGCCCGAACACCACCTGATTGACGTACAGCGTGGCGTCATCGGCGGCCTGCTCCTGCTCCGGCGACTTCGGGTCGAACCGGATGATATCGTCAGAGCTGCAGAAGACCCGCATCAGCCCCGGCTTGGCCCACTCCACCGTCTCCATGACAGTGCGGTCCACATAGGTGGACAGGCTGCGCTTCCTGCGGTCATCGTCCACGTCATAGCCGTAGCCCAGGTACTGCATCTTCAGCCGTTCACGGGAAGAGGAAAGCTGGTCGCCATCCTTTCCCATACACGCGTCCAGCTCCCGCTGGATGATGCCGCGCAGCTGCTCTTTCACGTCTTTTTTGGCCATCAGCAGACCCTCAGATTGTTGCGTTTCAACGGCTTGAAGCCCGTATCCGGCCTGCGGAAGCCCACGGCAGCGTAGCGCATGGCGTCGGCGCCGTGGCTCGTCCAGTCATGCAACGGATGCGGCTTGAAACAACTACGCACGTCGTCCCACTCCCGCTGGTAGGCCCAGAGCGATTGCAGGCCCTGCCCGCATCTCTCCCGGTCGAACCAGGCAGCGCCCAGTACCTGCCGCACGCCCTCGATGCCGTCAGCCACCGGGAGCTGCGGCGCGGTAATAAAATTCAGCCCCAGCCCGCGCGCCGTCTCGATACGGCTCTTGCCCGTACCCAGCTCACGCACGGCAAGGTCATGCGGCCCGACATGGACGCCATAGCGGTAGCCTTTTTTGGCCAGCACGGCAGCATAATGCGCCAGCCCCTCACCGGAGGCCTCGTAGTAGTCGATGAAACGCCACTCGCCGAAATGCCCCACCGGCAGGAACTGGAAGAACCAGATGGCCGTGGAATCCGACATGCCCAGGTCCCACGCCGTATTGACCAGCAGGTTCGGCTCCACCGGCACAGTGCCGATGCGCCCGGCCTCCTCGGCCTGCTGCAACAGCCGCCCATAGTACGACCCGGCCGCCACCAGCACGGGATTGCCTTCCCAGATGTGGTCGTACTTGTCGGGATCCGTGGCCTTGCAGTGCTCCATCTCCCGGCGCAGCTCGTCCGGGAACCACGGGTTGTCCCGCCAGCCGACTTTCCGCACCAAGCTGTCAGGTGGCGGCGTCTTGACCACGAAGCGCTGCCACACGGGGCTGTTCACCCGCGCCGGGTTGAACGACATCCAGATCTCCGAGCCTTCGGCGCGCATGGTGGGGATGAGCAGGTCAAGGCTGCGCTCGGAGACCGTCTCCGCCTCCTCGATCCAGCAATGTGTCAGGGCCTCAAAGGATTTGATGCGCTCAGGCGACATGCGCAGGCCGGCGAAAATGAACAGCGAGCCGTTCCGGCCCCTGATCTCCGCATCCGTGGACGTGTAGTAACCGCCCAAGCCCAGCCGCTCTATCTCGTCATCCAGCAGGCGCTTGACCGAATCCCGGATGGAGTTCTGCACCTCGCGGGCACACAGCACACGCACGGGCCGCTGCACACCGGTCAGCAGCAGCGCCCGGGCGAAGGCCCGGGACTTCCCGCCACCGCGGCCGCCGTAGAAAACCTTGTAGCGATGCGGCTCGAACAGTCCCCGGAAGGCCGCGGGCATGGAGGCATCAACGGCCATCGCCTGCCTCTCCGCTCTGTTCCCCGTCGGGCTCCACGAACCGCACCACGATCTCCGAGGCCATCGGACCACCGTCCGGGCCCGAGACTTCTGCCCTTATCTTGTCCGTAAAGATGCCCAGATGCTTGCCCAGCAGTTCCAGCGCGCGGTTGGCGTTTTTGGCGTCGAACGTCCACACGGCCCGGCCCTCTTCATCCGTGACCTGCTCGCCCTTGCGGTCCAGGACCGGCGCACGCTGCATGGTGCGCTCCACGACCTCCACAAGGTTCGAGAGGACATAATCCTGCGTGACCTCGACCCGCCGGGCACGTTTGGCCTGGGCGTTCTCGATGGCTTCACGGACACAAGTTTTTCCAAGCAGCTGCGGGCCTATCCTGCTGGCCGTCCGCTCGCTGTAGCCTGCACGGATAGCAGCCTGCGTGGCGTTCAAATCCACCAGGTATTCCCGCACGAACGCGGCCTGCTTGTCCGTCAGCTTGGGCATCCCCTACCCCTTCCTTTCCTGCAGGGCCTCAAGACGCGTCAGGCGGTTCTCATGGTCATCGGTGCGGCGAAAAAACTCCCGGTGGTCGCGGGAGTTCCCGTCACGGTCGGCAAAGGCCATGATGCAGCCCTCACGATGCACCACCAGGTCGTCCAGCTTGTCGCTGATGCGCTTGAGGCAGTAGCCGCCCACCCCCAGCAGCAGTACCCACAGGCCGAAGATCACGCCCAGCAGGACGGTGATGAAATGCCCGTTGTCCATGCCCCCTCCTAAAAGCCCATGCCGAACATGGCCGATACGGCCAGCCACAGTTCCTTGCCCATGCTGGGCGGCAGCAGCACGTCGGGCCAGTAGGTGGCGATGACGGGCCGCAGCAGCAGTTCCCAGCCCGCAGCCACGGCCAGCAGGTACATGAGCAGCTTGCGCGGCGTCATGCGTCCGCCACTGGCGCGCTCCGTCTCGGCGTTGATCTCCATCTGCTGTTGCTGGAGCCGGGCACGGTCGGGCAGGATCTTCTCCAGGGCCTTGCCGCCCAGGCCCAGCAATGCGGAAAGCCAGCCCATCACGCCCTCCTCTGCGCCAGCAGGAACTTTTCCAGGGCATCGGCCCGGTTGAGCCAGCCATCCAGGAAAACGGCCTGCGAAGGCTTGTCGCGGGCCAGCCCCTCGTAGAAATCGCGGCGCGCCTGGATGACGGCCCGGATCAGGGCGTCCGTGTCGCAGGCCAGCGAGGCCCGCGTCCGGGGCCCAAGTATGCCGTCCACCTCGATCTTCACGCCGTAGGGGCCCACACAGGCGTTGTAGCCGCGCTGGGCCAGCTTGACGGACTGGGCACAGCCACTGTTGACGGCGGCGTCGTACAGGGCGCAGGCGGGCCGGAACGGCATGTCGTCCAGACGCAGCCGGTCCCAGAACTCGCGCTTGAACATGACCTCGGCCATGTCCGGCGTCACGGAACGCATGGAGGCCTTGTTGACGGGCAGACGGACGCCGATGCGCTGTAACCAGTCGCGGCCCTGCTGGGTCGCGGCGATGCCCTGCACGAACTTGAGCGAGGCCCCGTAGGCCGTCAGGCCGCCGGTGTCGGCGGGATGGTCGGAAAAGCCGCCCTCCCAATGGGCGGTGAAGGCATGGGCACGGTGGAAGTTGTCAGGCATAAAAAAACGCCTCCGAGGTTTTGCCGGAAGCGTAGCATAACTAGCTGATAATAAAAACAGAGTGGTTTTTTTTTAAAAAAGGTGGAAAGTTTTTGAAAAAACACATTGACAAATCAAAATGGGAGACGTATATTGTATTTAACGAAAGGGAGGAAAGACCATGAAGACCACCATCACCCGCCGAGTTATGATGCTTGCCCACGCCATCCGCCGCGCCGCTGCCGCCCGCTTCGACTGCCGTGCCGCTGAAATCATCTTCGGCGAATGTCTCAAGATGGCCTGGGCAGAAATCAAGGCTGAAGCCAACAAGTCCCAGATCATCACCAACGAAAAGGGCTTCGTGGTCTTCCAGCACCGCAACTGGAACTACAACGGCGACAAGAACACCTGGGCTCGCGTCGATGACGACAAGCTGACCGTCAACATCGGCAAGGGCTTCATCTCCTCCGGTTACCTGGAAGAGCTGGAAACCTTCCTCGCCCCCTACAACCTCAAGATCACCACCGGCCGCGTGACCGTGGCCCTGTAACAACAAGGAGTAAAAAATGAGCAAGGAAATCAGCCTGAACAATGGCACCACCTGGATGACCGCCGACGAAGCCATGCCCACCATTGACGACCGTACCCTCTGGGACGCCATTGTCGAGGTCATGGACGCCGAGACCCGCGAAGCCGTCCATAGTGAGCTGGCCCCCTGCACCAACCTGGCATTCCTGCGCCGCTATCTGGAGCTGGCCCCCGAAGACCTGATCATCGGATAACGGTATGGGGTGCCCGTTGAAGCAACGCACCTGCCGCGCATGTGGCCGCTCATTTCTGGGCGGCCCACGCGCATGGTATTGCCCCCAGTGCCGCATGGAGAGGCGGAAAAAGCAGTCGGCAGCGTACAAGGCCCGCAAAAGGATGGGGGATGTGAGAGAGCTCGGCAGCACGGATAGCTGTGCCATCTGTGGCGCGCCATACACGGTCACCGGGCCAAATCAACGCTACTGCCCGGCGTGTGCCCCGGATGCCGTCAAAGCCGTCGATAGCGCACAAGGAATGGCCTACTACGCCGAACATAAGGATGCGATAAATCCTTTGCGCAATGCGAAGCGGCGCAAAGGAGAGCGCATCTGCCCCATTTGCGGGGCAGCCTATCGGGCCCACGGGAAAAACAGTTATTGCTCTGAGGCGTGCAGACGCGAGGGGAGACGCTTGTCTCTTGTCAAATCTGAGGCCAGGAGGAAGGAGCGGAGGATGCAGGATAAAGCTAAAAAAGATCCCCGGGGCGGGGCGCGCCCCGGAGCTGGACGAAAACCACGCCAGGATGCGGAAAAAAAACAGCAGCACTCCATAGGGCTCTTTCCCGCAGAATGGCAGGCCCTAGGAGAAATGGGCGCGGCACAGGGCCTGAGCGCTACACAGTACGCTGCTGAGGCCCTGAAACGTCACATAGCAGAGCGGAGCCGGTAAACAAGTGTGCCGTATGAGCATCAAGGGCTCCAGGGTCAGCCCATACCCCGGAGCCCGGCTGCCGTCTGACAGGGTAGCCACGCTTGATGATGGCATGGCGGGAAAGACAGAGATATTTTTCGATGGATTTCCAGCCTCTCAGATATTTTTCCATCAATCGTCCCTCCCGTAGACGTGGAGCATGGCCACGGGGCGCAGGCCCACGGCATCCAGGGCCTCGTCCACAGAGCTGACCACGGCCACATGCCCGCGCCAGGTCTCGTGCCACTGCTGCTCCCCGGCCGTCAGACGGCGTTTACTGGGGCATTTGCTCCCGTCCTTGACCTCCAGCAGGTAAGTCACGCCACGCAGCCCCACAGCCAGATCAGGGAAACCTTTGCCCACACCGGCCAGGCTGCATACCGAGCAGCCGGCCCGGCGCAGTGCGGCCACGATCTCCGCCTGGTTGTCGTCAACTTTTGCAGCTCTGCGCATATCTCTCTCCTATCTCCACAGTTTCCCCACTCCCCAGCACACGGCCAGCACAGTTGCCAGCCAGCAGGCCAGGAGCACGATCCAGAATCCTTTCCCGGGCATATCTCCCCCCCGCCTACCAGTTTTCGGCCTGGGCCACGTCCTGCCGCTCCCGCGCCGGGATATGCCGCACCCTGCGGGCATCCTGCCGCATATCCACGCCCACGCGCATCTGCGGCCTTGGCGTGCCTGTATCCAGCTCGACCGGCCACAGACAGCCGTATCCGCGCTGACGGTCGTAGGCCACGGGGCCGCCTTCGTAATCCGGGGGCATGATATCAATCCCGGACTCACGCATGGCTCTGAGATCCGCCGGCACGCGACTGCCGTCGGCAGGTGTCTGGCAATACGGGCAAGACACCGCGAACTTGTGCCATATGCCTTTCCCCGGCTCCTCTGCCCAGCAGTGGAACACGCCCTGGTCATGGCAGTGCGGACAATGGTCGCGGATGACGCGCGTGGGATTCTGGCTCTTCCATACCCCCCAGGCATCCATGAGCGCCTTGCTCACGTTGCGGGGCAGCTCGTCCCGATTGCAGAGCTGGTCTGCCAGGAAGGGTACGGCCTCGTCGGGCACATCGCGGACTTTGTCCCAGATTACGGCCTTCACGTCGCCGTTGGGCATCGCCCTGCCGAACGTCGCATAGACCTGCCTGATCAAATCGTCGAATTTTTCTGACCTCACTGCGCTACCTCCCCCAAGACGAATTTTCCCGCGCCCTTTTCATCGCTGCTTCCCGAGCCTCACGCCGCGAAGCTTCCATGCGTGCCAGCAAGTCGTCACCGTTGTCCTGCTGCACGCCGCCACTGTCCGGCTTGAGGGCAAAGAGCCCCTGCCATGAGCGCTGCACGCTTTGCTCCACGATGGCTATCTTCTGCGCCACGTCGTCCCCGGCCAGCCTGTTCAGCTCGCGCAACGACAGGCGCAGCCCCTGCCCGGTCAGCGGCTTGCGGATCTTCTGCCGCATGGCCACATAGGCCCCCAATGCCTCCCGAAGGCCGTCGTCGTCCGTGTAAGCCTCGATGGCCTCGGTCAGAGCGAGGAGGGAATCAGGGCTGGCAGCTCGCTGCCTCGTCCGGCCTGCCCCCCCGTGGGGGGTAAGGGGGGGATTTACTTCTTGGTTTGGATTGGTTTGGATTGGATTGGATTGGTTTAGGTTTTCTTCAAAACCCGTGGGTTTTTGGGTTTTCATTTCGGTTTCAGCAAAAACCGGTGGGTTTTCATCTATCCCGTCGGTTTCTTCAAAACCCGTGGGTTTCTGGGGTGCGCACTCATTATCGACAGGCTGCTTTCTGGGGCGCCCACCCTTCTTGCCGTTCTCGATGTTTGCGGAGTGACGCCGGAAGGATTCATCCTGCGCACGTTTCACGCCGGGCAGGATGCAGAGATATGCCATCCGTGTGATGGGATCGAGCTCAGGAGCGTCACACCCCCCAGCTTCCGCGATGAGGGCCAATATCAATTTCCCTCGCTGCTCGTCAGAGAGGGCTTGCAGGGCCTCGAAAACCTCTTCCCGAAGTAGAATTCCTTTGACTTTGTCTGCCATCCTGCTATCCTTTCTTTGTCGTTGTGGTTCGACAAAGTGGTTGCCCCCTGTTCCCGCAGGGGGCTTTTCTATTTCCTGCGCCCGGCGTTCCTTCCCGCCTTCGGCCCACCGCCCCGCATCTCGTCCATGATCTCCCGCTCGTGCCCCCGTATCCATGCCACCACGTCCCGGCGGCAGGCCGGGTCACGGATGACGAGCTGCCCCTCCCATCCCGGACGGCTGTCGTAGTCGATGCGCAGCTCAATGCTGGGCCAGAAGGCGCGGACGATCTGGAGCGGGGTCACACGTCACCAAAATCTTTTGCTGCTGGAGATGCCCCGCGCACTCAGGGCCGTGGCGTCTTCCAGTTCCTTGCGGGGGATGCCCAGCTTGCGCTCGTACTGGCGCAGCATGTAGGGGCTGATCCGCATATCCCCGCGCATGTGCTGGCCCACGGTATTCTCGCAAAGGCCGTGGGCCCGGCAGAACGCCTTGAGCGTCAGACCGCTGTCCACGACCGCCTTGCGCAGTACGGCGGCCCCGTGGGAAGGCGCATTCTCCGGCTTGGGCAGCTCAGGCCCACCGTTGGCGATGACAGGGCACCGGCTCCCGGCCACGCACTCCTCACGCTCGCCGCACGGCAGACGGAGAGCCGTCAGGTGCATCCGGGGGCAGTGCTGGAGCTGGCGGGCATGGGCCGTCAGAAACGTGTCTGCATCCATGGTCGTCCCTCTAGACTTTTTCCAGTGTTACCAGAATCTTACCGACTTTACTCATCAGGTCGGCTACTCTCTTATCATCAGCTTCCAACAACCCCGGCGCCTCTCGCAGCAGCGGCCCGGCGATACGGATGCACTGCCGCACGAACTCCGAACGGTTCAGGTCATGGAATCCCATCTCCCGCTGGATGCTGTACGCACTCTCCGGGGGCACCTTGAAATTCAACAGCACGAGGTCGCCCATGACGCTACGCCGCCTTCATCTTGCGATACTTCCCCAGCAGGTTGTGATCCTGCTTGAGGGCCAGCCGGAGCGCCTCGATGACTTCCACATGGTGGATCTTGACGGTGCCGTATTGGCTGTCTTCCTTGATGCGCGGGGAGAGGCCCATGCGGGCGCCCAGGTCGGAAAGCTTGCGGCCCACCTGCGAATACATGCCCGCAGACTCGCGGAACACCTCCAGCAGCCACGGGATGGCTTTCACCTGCTTGTAATGCTTCCCTTCGCCCATCTGGTCGGCCAGAGCGTCGCGCTGGCGAACGGCGGCGGACGCCGTGGCCATGGCCGTAGCTTCGCGTCGGCTGCCGATCTCCGCCTTGGTGCGCTTGTAGTAGTCCCGCTGCTCAAGGGCGAGCTGCTTTTCCTCTTCGATGTCGGCGATCATGCGCAGGGCGTCGGGGAAGGACTGCGGCACACGCGGCAGAGCATAGCCGCCGTACTGGCCCGTCCTGCGGATGGCGGGCAGGACCTCGTGCGTGATCCAGCGCTTGAAAGCCTTGGCTTCCGGTTTGCGGGAACGCAGGATCAGGGAATACAGGCCAGCTTCGGAAACGATGGACATTTCCTGCGCCCCGCCGGGGGTGTCCATAGTATGGACGCCCTTTTCATCCTCATCCAAAAGGGCAATGCTCGTGCGCGGATTGCCAAGTTCCAGGCATTCACACACGTCCTTAGCCACGAACCAGGGTTCACCGTTCACATCCACGACGCGCACGGCGCCGAACTCGGAGTTCTCGAAAATCTTCATGTCGTTCACAAGCGGCCCTCCTTTGGAGCCCGGTTAGAGATGCTTGCAGAGCTTTGTCACCACAAATCTGTGGGCCTGCTCCTGTTCCACGTCCTGATCACCTTCCACATGCCCCGCAGGGCCATCAGGCATAAAAGCGCAGTCACGGCCACCGCGATGCAGATGAGGCAGGCGATGACCACAGCCAAAAGGGTTTCAGGTGTCATGCTGCTACCTCCCCCCTGTTGATCCTGTCGGCCCACATCTCCAACGCCATGATGGTGAAGGAAGCCCAAGCAAAGAGCGCGATGTAATGCAGCAAACCGTCCTCCAGTCGGAAGGCCGCATACCCGAAGCCCATGGCAAGACTGGTCAAAGATCCACGGACGAGACCAACTATGAACGGCTCACGCATGGGGCGCCTCCTTCTCCGGGGGTGTGGCTGAGAGACGGGCCATAGCCTCACGCAAGGCGTCGGCGTGGCGGGAATGCACATCTTTTCTTCCCCCGTTCTTCAGGCGAGAAATGAGAGGTTCGGGAACGTGCGCTTCCTGAGAAAGACGTTTGGCCGTTATTCCGCTTGTTTCCAAAAACGCAATCAGCTCATGTATAATTCGTGCTTTCATGCGCCCAATATTACCTAAAGACAATTAAAAAGGCAAAAAGAAATAACCTATCGACAAATTGCTTTTGCGCAATTCCCCGCATATGGAACGGATATGGCTACATTCGATCAGCAAGTGAAAAAACTTCTCCGCGCAGCAGTAGAAAAATATGGCACGGCAAAGGCTTTATCTTTGGCGTCTGGGGTATCGACGCCCAATATTTCAAGATGGTTACGGGATAGAGACCCGAGAATTTCGGAGATAGCCCCCATTCTCGATTTGATAGGTGCGAAGCTGTCCCCACCAGATCCCGAGCCCGACAAGGACGTGTGCTTCGTGAATGCCAAGATCGCTCCTATCGGTGCGAGCATCGAACCGCCGCAGTCTGAGGACTACATCGCCGCCCCGATGGTGGGCGAGGTGGGCGCCGGGCTGGGGTACATCCCGCAGGACGAGGTGAAGAGCTGGTTCCTGGCGTACCGCCACCACCCTGCCGTCCGCTTCCGCCGCAACCTGATAGCCGTGGAGATCGGAGCGCATTCCACCTCCATGCAGCCCACGCTCAACCCCGGCGACATCGTGCTGGTGGACAGGGACGACCGTGACGTGCTGCGCCCCGGCCATATGATGCTGGTGACTGATCCCGACGGGGCCGGGATGGTCAAGCGCGTGTCCATCGAGGACAAGCAGGACGGGGACTACCGCATCACCTTCTACTCCGACAACGGCCTCAAGTACCCGCCTAGGGTCTACAGTCTGCTCAAGGACTACGCCGGGGACTGGGACAAGGTGATTGCCGGACGCGTGATCTGGGCATGGACGGATGTGCGGGAGAAGTAAAAACCCCGCCGAAGCGGGGAAAGGAGTTGTGTATGTCACATATTACCACAGTTACGTTTATTTGATTCAGGGCTATCAGCCTGTGTGCAACAAGCAGTAGTAATCTCTCCTTCAGCAATATCCATGGGATAATACGCTTTTTCGAAGGCATCGACAGCGACCATCAGCGCATCCATGAACCGAACATCCTCATCACATACAGGTTCGACAAAATAGGTGCCTGTTTCTGATCTCTTAATTTTCATCTGTATTCTCCTTTGCCCCTCATCACGAGGGGCTTTTTGTTATCCCTACTGCTTTTCCTGAGATTCGGATGGTGAGCCTTTGAGCGAACGGCGCAAGACTCCCCTTGGCGAAGATCACCTCCACCGGGGTCTGCGCCGTCACGACTTTTTGATTCGGCAGGGAGCCGCCCCGTCGCTTTCGGCCCTGCGGACTGTATGCGCCTGCCGCAGGTAGGGAGGTTTGAAACCGCGCACGGTTCCCTTGCCGGGCCTTCTCCCTTCAGACTCTACCCTTGGGGCATGGCTGCTGGTTCCCCATTTCTCCCCTGACCGCCAGCGGGTTATCCTCCCCCAGTCAGGTGTGCGGGTTGGACCCGCCACTCTCTCCCCCCGTCTTCGCTTCTCCGCCGGGCCGGGGGACGCCCTGTATCTCGCCACGAGGTGTGGCGTGATTTTTTTTATAGCGAGTTAATTGTCTTTTGACAACTTATTCTTGACACATGGATTGTCTTTGGGTAATTTCTTCCCATGGACGACGGGGAAGGCCGGGAACACGGCCCCACGGGGCCAAGTACCAACGCCAACCCGCCGGACATACCGCCTGAGCGGCAGGGAGGCCCTGAGCAATCGGGGTGTGGGAGCAAAAGAGGCCCCACCGCAAGCGCGAACGAGGCTCACAAGGGCGGGTATCCAGACGGCGGGAAAGACCGCAGACAGGCCGCACAACGGGACGGCGGGCGTATCAAGCAGGGTGACGAGCGTTGCGGGCGCTGGGGGAGGTGACTAACCCCACCGGGAGACTTCCGGCAAAAGAGTTCGACAACCGTTTCAGATTTCACACCGCCGCGCAGCGATGGGCGGCGGGGATGGAGGCTGAAACTCCAAGCGAAATTTCAAAAAAAGGACAGAGCCATGACCGCCAATGAAGCCATCAACGAACGTATCGAAGACCTGCACGAAGAGCTGAGCGCCATCCACCAGGCGCAGAACGTTTCCCGCTGCTGGGCCGGGAACCACACCGCCTTGCGCAACATCGACCACCGCGAGACGGAGGTTTGCCGGGCCATCAATACCCTGTCCCTGCACCGCTTCGACTAGCCCCTCCCCCCCTGACCGGCAGCGACCACGCCCTACCTCTGGTCGTTGCCGGGACTGGGGCCGCGATGGTTTATGCGGAAGCCAAGCAAAAAGGTTGCCATCGTGGCCGGGGCCGTCGGCATCGGTCTGGCGGCTCTTGATTTTTCACGGGGCCATAGTTCAGCGGGAGAACTCCGCCTTTGCACGGCGGCAACGTGGGTTCAAATCCCCCTCCCTCCGCCATGTGTTGCTCCACAGGGCCCGCGAACTTCGTGGGCTCACCTGGAGCAGCAGGCCAGATGCCCTTCCCCTCACTGCGTATGGCCGGGGGCGTCGTCAGCCATGCCAAACAGCGGCAAAACGCCCGGCGGTTTCCCTTTCCCCGCCGGGCGGCATTTTTTCTCAAGGAGTATCCCCATGCGCCAAGATGATCGCTCGTTCTGGCAAGAAGCCAGGGAAGAACTTTCCCCACGTCGTAACCCCATCGGATGGGCCTGCGTCTTGGCCATCCTCGGCATGTTCTGCCTGGTCGGCTATTTCGACCACCCCGACGAACCGGCCATGCGCCCGGCCACCATCGTCAGCAAGTAGGGGCAGCGGCCATGTGCTACAATAGCTGCCCCTGGTTCGAACCGTGGATAGAGCGCTGCCGCAAGCCCCGCAGCGAACGCTGCTGGGAAGAGATCCAGGATGAGGAGGAGCGCCTGCACGCGCTCGTGGAAGAAGACAATGTGGAGGACGACAATGGAGATGACAGCCATCCGGGCATCCAGCCTGCCTGAGTTGTTCGACTGCCCGGCCCGCTGGGAGGCAAAGCACCTTTGCGGACGGCGCCTGCCGCGCAGCGCTGCCGCCCAGCTGGGGACGGCGGTCCACGCCGGGGCCGCGGTCTTCGACGTCCAGCGCATCCTGGGCAGCCCCATCACGCCCGATGATGCCGCAGGCGAGGTGGTGGACGCCATCCACCATCCTAAGGAAGACGTGGACTGGGGCGAAGACAGCCCCCGGGAAGCGGAGCGCATCGCCCTGGCCCTGCACGGGCTGTACTGCCGCAACATCGCCCCGGGCCGGAGCTACGTCGCCGTGGAGGCCACATGCGAGCGGCTGGAGATCACCGACCTGGGCCTGGCCCTTACCGGCACCACGGACCGCATCACCACCAATGCTCTGGGCGACCTGGGCATTGCCGACATCAAGACCGGCAAGACGGCGGTCGCGGCGGACGGCACGGTCCGCACGGCGGGGCACGCCGCCCAGATCGGTGTGTACGAACTGCTGGCCGGCGCCGCCATTGGCCAGCCCATCACCGCCCCTGCCGAGATCATCGGCCTGCAGGTGGCCAAGACGGACAAGGGCCGCCGCGCCGCCGTGGGCGTCATCACCGGCGCCCGCGAGCTGCTGGTGGGCACGGAAGAACAGCCCGGCCTGCTCCAGATGGCCGCCCGCATGATCCGCAGCGGCGACTTTTACGGCAATCCCAAATCCCAGACCTGTACCGAAAAATATTGCCCGGTGTTCCATGGATGCCGGTGGAGGAGATGACATGAGCCTGATCAACAGCACCCCGCGAGCCACAAGCCTCAATACCCTGCAGAACGGATCGGATCCTGCCAGAGGGAACGTGGTCTGCGGTTTCGATACCGTGGCCGGATTCGAGGCCATCCAGCGCATGGCCAACCTGTTTTCCGCGTCCAGCATCGTCCCGGAAAACTATCGCAGCAAGGGGGCGAACGACTACACCAGCAAGGGCAACTGCGTCATCGCGCTGGATATGGCCCTGCGCATGGGCGCCAATCCGCTCATGGTCATGCAAAACCTCTACGTCGTCCACGGCCGCCCGGCCTGGTCCGCGCAGTTCCTCATCGCTACGCTGAACAAGTCCGGCAAGTTCAGCGCCCTGCGCTACGCCTTCCAGGGCACGGAAGGCACGGACGAATGGGGCTGCCGCGCCATCGCCACGGAACTCTCCACCGGTGAGAAGCTCCAGGGCCCGCTCGTCACCATCGGCCTGGCCAAGAAAGAAGGCTGGTACAGCAAGTCCGGCAGCAAATGGCAGAGCATCCCGGAGCTCATGCTGCAATACCGGGCCGCGGCCTGGTTCGTGCGCTCGTATGCCCCGGAGATCGCCATGGGCCTCAAGACCGCCGAGGAAGTGCAGGACACCATCGACCTCACCCCGCAGGCGGACGGCAGCTTCGGCCATGACGAGCCCGGCCCCGCCACCATGACCACGGCTGACATCGCCGCCCAGGCAGACGCCGCCGCTGGCCAGGCTTCGGAAAAAGAAGCCCATCCTGCGCCCGCTGCCCCGCAGGAGCCGGCCAAAAGACAGCGCCTGAGCGGTGAGGAACTGGACGCCCTGCGGCAGGAAGCCCTCCATGCCTACGAGGCCAAGGGCTACGACCTCAAAAAGGCGGAATGGGATGCTGGCAGGGCCCTGTCTTTCTGGACCATGACCGACTGCAAGCGCCTGATCCGGGAAGCTGCCAGGCTCCAGCCCAAGACGGCCTCCGAGGCTCAAGGCTCCGCAGCGCAGGAACAGCCGGAAGCACCGCAGCCCAAGGAATCCCCTGCCCCTGACTCCACGCAGGCCGGAAGCGCCGACACAGCGTCGGAACCGGCGCAGGAGCAGGCCTTTATCCCTCCGTATCAGACGTTTACCTGCCCTCACAAAGGAGCCCAGATCACGGAAGACGACTGCTACGACTGCAAGCACCGCACAGGCTGCCCCCATTGGGAGGCCGCCCCGGATGCTGATGCGTGATTCCCAGCCATCCATCCTCCCCCAAGCGCCCCGCCGGGGGCCTCGTACCCGGCATCTTTTCAACAAATACAGGCCGCTCTCATCTTGAGGACGGCCTTTTTTTATCAAGGAGACATGCATGATCCCTCTGAAAATCGAAACCCTGTACGGCGGCGGAGCCGTTGAACGGCTCCAGGAAGAGATCCAGCGCGTCATCGCCAACATCTGCGACCCCAACACTCCGGCCAAAAAGGTCCGCAAGATCAAATTGGAGCTCGTAGTCAAGCCCAACGAGCAGCGCAATATGGCGGAAGTCGTCGTCAATACCTCGTCCACCCTCTGCCCGCCGGAACCGCTGGAAACCAGCATCTACATCGGCAACGATCCCAGGACCGGCGAAGTCGCCGCGTCGGAGATCACCAGCGGCGAGGATCCCAACCAGAATCTCCTGCCTGATGTGGAAGTCCACATGAACGGGAAAATCACCCGTTTCCCTGATGCCAAAACCGCCAGTGCCGGCAACTAACCCAAGGAGGAAAAACTATGCTCGAAGCCCTGTATAACGCCATCCGCAAGGACGCCAAGCCCGTCGTTGTCGATGTCAACGGCAAAAAATATTCCACCAGCGACCTGAAACCCGTCCGTGAGCCCCAGCCCGAAGCGATCACGGTGAAAAACCTGTCGTCCCTGGTGGACTTCCTGAGCCGCAATGTGGACGACCTTCCCCTGAACAAGCTCATCTGCCACGTCGAATCCCCTGATACCGTGAGCATCAAGTCCGCCCTTATGGGCGACCACGAAGACCGCAAGACCTACATCATCGCCAAGCTCGACCAGATCGAGCTCCCGTTCAACAAATGGGTTCCTGCTGAATCGTTCTGCATCGCCCTTCAGGCGTGCTTCACGGATGAAGCCCCCACGCCCACGGATCGCGGCCTCGTCCTGAAATTCGCCGCCAACGTCAAGACCACGCTGGAAAACACGCTGTCCGATGATGGCGTGACCCAGGGCGTCACCGTCCGCAAGAACCTTGTCAGCGTGGAGAATACCACGATGCCCAACCCCGTCACCCTGCGCCCCTTCCGCACCTTCACGGAAGTGGAGCAGCCCGCCAGCAGCTTTGTCTTCCGCGCCCAGGACAAGGACGGGATGCACTTCATGCTGGTGGAATCCGACGGCGGCGCGTGGCGCAGCGAGGCCATGGCCAACATTAAACAGTTCATGTTGGACGCCGTGGACGGACTGAACGTTATCGCCTAGCCCTCCGTTGAACGGGCTTTGTGTCAACTCAAAGCCCGTTTTTTGAGCAACAAAAGGGATTGCTGCAAATCCATGTGACACAAGCGAAACGCCCCTCTTGGGGCGTCGTCGTGGCGTGGCGGCCACGGCCTGATGAGCAGCCGGGAGGTAGGTAATGAAAAATTTTAACACAAACACGGACAATCACGACGAGTGGCTAACACCTCCTGAGATTATCCGTGCCCTTGGTGGTTTTGACCTTGATCCTTGCGCACCAGTGAATCGGCCTTGGGATATGGCATCACAACACTATACGGTCATGGACAACGGACTTCAAAAGCCGTGGTTCGGCCGTGTGTGGTGCAATCCTCCCTATGGCCGTGAGACATTCAAGTGGATAGAAAAACTTGCCTCTCATGGCAGCGGAATCGCCTTGATTTTCGCGAGGACTGAGACACGAGGCTTCCACGCTCAGATATGGGGGAAGGCGCACAGCGTCTTTTTTTTCAAAGGCAGATTGTCCTTTTGCCGTGTCGATGGGGGGAGGGGGAATACGGCTAATGCCCCATCGTGTCTCGTGTCCTACAGCGCCTATGATACAAAAAAAATTGAGTGTAGTGGCCTGGTTGGAAAACTGGTGCATTTGTCATGACCAACACAAACCACAACTACCGCCGCGCCCGCAAGACGGAGACGCCCTGCCGCTGGTGCATCTACGGCCTCATGCGGGCCGGTGCCGGACGGGTGCAATGCCTCAAGTGGGGGGTGGCTGCGAAGAAAGGCCACACCTGCGATGCGGCCCGGGCGGTGATGCCCATGACACAGGAGGTTCCGCATGGCGCTGAGTGAGAAGGAAAAGGACTGGCTGGAGCGGCGGAAGAAGAACGAAAAAGAATACGGCAGCATGTTCTGCCCATGCTGCGAGCAGTTCATTGCCGAGCGTGATGAATATATAGGGCATTGCTATGATGACCTGTATTGTCCTTTGACAGACTATGTTTTTCCAGATGTTGTAGAGTTCGAGGCCCGCGTGGCCGAAAAGCTGGCGAGAAATATCTGCTACAACTGCTCTGACGCGCCGGAAGGTTGCCCCTCAGCATTTGAATATCCCCGGAGAACTGGAGAACGATGCCGGTTGATGCACGCCCGCCTCGCCGCCGAGGCTGAGATGGAGGCAAAGCGATGAGTACAAAGCCGAATAACCGCAGCGACGCAGCCCTGCGCGAGCGGCTGGAGCTGGCCGAGAAGGCTACGCAGGGGCCGTGGTATCATACCCTTGCGGCTATTGTGGGGACGAAAAAAAGCCCTGAAGACAACGATGCGACGTGCATCTGCTTCACTGAATGGGGATGCTCAGGCGACTCGCAAGCAAATGCCGCCCATATCGCCGCCAGCTCACCCGACGTGGTGCGGGCAGACATTGAGGAAATCCTGCGGCTGCGGAAGGAGGTAGCGCGGCTGAACAAGGAAGCCGACTGGCTGGGGCTGAGGCTTTGGGGCACAGGGGGAGTGCCTCCTGTAGAGGATTTTGACGTGCGGGCTGACAGAATAAAAATGTGGCGCAAGGCCGCCCGCAAGGCCGTGGAGGAGAAAGAACGTTATGGATAGCCCCAACCCAACGCGGCAATACAGGAGCCACGACCATGACTGACCGCCTCATCGGCAAGCGAGACATTGCGGCCATGCTGGGGACTTCCCCCGGTGTGGCCGCTTCCATTCTGGCAGGCAAGGGAATCCACCCTATCGACCTCGGCGCCGGGCGCAGCCGTGGCCTGCGCTGGCTGGAATCAGCCGTACAGCAGGCTATGCGCGACATGTACAGCGAGGCCCAGCCCAAACCGAAGCCAACCCGGCGCCCACGTCCGAAGCCCGTCTGCGGGCTGACAGACATGAGCACGGACGACATCTACCGATTGACCACAGGCCAATGTGTCCAGTAGCCTAGCCCCGGGCACATTTGGCGCGTGATGGAGGACATCATGGCCATACGTGAACGGAAGGGCCGCGCCTCACCGTGGCAATGCTACTGGAACAATCCCATCACCGGGAAGCGTGAGTGCGCGAATTTTCTGACGAAGCGAGAAGCTGAAAAGCACGATTCCCTGATCAAACACCGTATCAGGTTTGACAGGGAATCGTTCGAAAGGGAGAAAGGAGAAAGCGAAGAGCAGGAAGAAGCTCCCCAGGAACTCACACTGGAGATATGCTACCTTGCCTACCTGAAGCAGAAGCAGTTTACCAAGGTCGGGCTGCAATGGCAAATGAAGTGCATGCGTACCCCCTTGGAGCTCCTGGGAGCCACACCGATAACCCAGATCACCACAAGGGACATCGAAG
>ERZ857775.1370-NODE-1370-length-29011-cov-9.713324_pt1 | contig 29011 bp, 25 predicted proteins | sample MGYA00519698_ERZ857775 | MGnify/ENA primary metagenome ERZ857775 (study PRJEB31778, sample SAMEA3449363) | human gut metagenome | biome: human gut; feature: human-associated habitat; material: faeces | place: United Kingdom | collected 2010/2012 ...
CGCTTGACTTCCGTAAAAATATTCAAATTGTATCGACATTGTTGTGCCTCCTTTCCGTGTGTGATTGCATAAAAAAAGAACGCCTTATGGTTTGTTATAAAGCGTTCTCAGTTGATATTTTATTAAATTTTGACCTCCTTTTGCAGGGTATAACTTTTGTCTTTAACTTAACATTACCGTTATTAAAGACGAAAATCTTGTAAATTTCGGGTTGGAAAAAGAACTGAAATATATCAAGATAAATCGCAAAACCCTTGATTTTATGCGGCTTTCACCGTTTGTCTTTATTATACCATAGGGGCACAGTCATATAAGTTTATTGATTGATTTAGGTTTTTCGGCTGTTGCAATAGCTGACCGAGTCGGTCACGAAAGCATAGACATAACATATAATTACGCTCATATGTTTCCGTCGGCACAGCTCGATATGGCTAACAAACTGAATTCGGAAAGGAGTGAGGAGAATGAAGAAAACGCTTGATAGCAAAGGCAGATGGCGAAATGTTATAATATCATTTCGGATGTCACCGCAGGAACGGGATGATTTGAATGTCAGAGTAAAACTGTCAGGACTTACAAAACAGGACTACATAATCAAACGCCTGTCGGAGCGTGATGTGATAGTTCAGCCGAACACAAGAGTTTACAAGGCTTTACGGAACCAAATGGCAGAAATTTTGGCAGAGTTAAAGCGAATAAACAACGGTGCGGATATTGACAGTGACTTACTCGATATAATTCAGATTATGACGCAAACCTACAATGGGTTAGCGGAAAAAGAAAAGTCCTAATGTATCGGCAAATACAAAAGGACTCGGAAAGTGTGGTAAAACCACCTCTCAACAAGGATATTTTACCACACCTTCGGCAAATTTGCAATAGGAGGTGACAAAAAATGAGCAATTTAAAACTTATAAATATGCGTGATGTTGAAGTTGAGCCTATATACTGGCTTTGGTATCCGTTTATCCCATACGGAAAAGTGACGATTATACAAGGTGATCCCGGTGAGGGCAAAACAACGCGTGTGCTTCAGATTATTGCACGGCTCACTAAAGGCGAAAGCATAATTGACGAAAACAAAAATTTACCGATAAATGTAATCTATCAAACGGCAGAGGACGGACTGGCTGATACGATAAAACCACGTTTGTTGGCTGCAAATGCGGATTGCTCAAAAGTGCTTGTGATTGATGACAGTGATACACCGCTTACAATGCGGGATGCACGGCTTAAACAGGCTATAATTAAAACTAATGCAAGACTTGTTGTGTTGGATCCGATTCAAGGATTTTTGGGTGCTGATGTGGATATGCACAGGGCAAACGAGATAAGACCTATTATGAAGCATATGTCCGAACTTGCAGAAAAATATAAATGTGCGATTATCTTAATCGGGCATATGAACAAGTGCAGCGTTGGGAAATCGGCATACAGGGGGTTAGGTTCTATTGATTTTCAGGCAGCGGCAAGAAGTGTACTGATTGTCGGCAGAATTAAGGACGAGCCCGAAATCAGAGTTGTATGTCAGACAAAAAGCTCACTTGCACCCGAAGCAAAGGCAGTTGCATTCCGGTTGAGTGAGGAAAACGGTTTTGAATGGATCGGTGAATATGATGTTACTGCTGATGATTTGCTTTCCGGAACGGCAAAATGCACAAAGAAGCAAGCGGCTATGGATTTTCTTGAAAAATTGCTTGCTGATGGTCAAATGCCGCAGACGGAGATAATGGAACTTGCAGAGAAAAAGGGCATAGCCGAAAAGACCTTGCGAAATGCAAAGGAAGCATTGAATGTGAAATCTAAACGGTTGAACAACCAATGGTATTGGAGCTTAGACTAAAGTAAGATGGCAAGATGCCCCTTTCTATACAATAGGGCATCTTGCCACCTTGAAAGGATATGATGTGATATGAAGAAAATACAAATCACGCAAGAGTTATTTGTAAAAATGCTCAAATATTTTTACGGTGAGGAATTTGAGCTTGATGACGATGAGCTAAACGAGCTTTATTATGACATCAAAAACGGCATTGATAAAAAGATGGACGCCATATCAAGGCGGAGTTACTATACCGAGTATAAAACGGCGGATACAGATGCGGCGAGAGAACAGGCAAGACAAAAGTATCTCGATGCAGTGGGCATGCGTAAGGATTTCAGATATTGACTTTACCCTAACTACACAAACGGGAATGTGGCACATTCCCGTAAAAATAATTAAGAATAGAGGATTGAATTATGAAAGAAAGATTTATTGAAAACGGAATTGAGTATGTAAGGCATGGAGATTATTATTTGCCTAATTTTGAGGTGCCGGAGTGTAAGTACGAAATCAGGAAGTACGGAAGATTAAGAAAGCAACATCTGAAATCAAATAAACCTTGTCAATACAGTATGCTTCTTATGACCGGAAAACTGTTTGAGCATCTGCATGAGGTGGATGAACAGGCACAAGAAATTTTAGACCAATTTATAAAGTCGGCAGAGCAAACGGCTCCCGACAAGGCAACGCACCAAATGGAATGGGTTGGACATATGAATAACGCAAAAGCGTGTGCGGAAGAGGTTATAAATCACGAACTGATTTATGTATAAAAGTAGGAACTTAATGTTCTAACAAGCACGGCATTTGTACTCCCAAATGCCCACTTGTTCGTGGCTCTGCCCCTAATACCCCGGTTTGAAAGGAGAGAAAACATATGAGAGCAAATACAAATAAGCTGAATTTTTATGTTGATGACGATGTAAAGAAAAAACTAAAAAAACTATCAAAAGAATCAGGACTGACAATGACTGCCGTAATAAAGAAACTTATTATGGGTTATCAAATTCAACCACTCAAAACGGAAGAACTGCTGCGTATATACAAGGAATTAAATCATATCGGAGGAAATATAAATCAGATTGCACATATAGCAAATAGTGAATGGCATATTTCAAACGACAAAATAAATGAAGCAGCAAAGTTGATGAATGATATATGGCAATGTGTTAGAAGTTATGGCAGAGATACTTAACGGTATCTTGACTAAAATATTATAAATTATTCCTATAAAACAGAGAAAAATGCAAAATGGTATTGCTTTTATTCGAGTTTTAGAATATAATATATGTGTTATCAAATAAGGAGTGTATTCATATGGAAATTATGTCCGCAAGAGAAGCAGCTGATAAATGGGGAATCTCACAAAGGCGAGTGGCTGTTCTTTGCTCGGAGAACAGAATAGCAAATGCAGAAATGATAGGCAATATGTGGGTAATGCCTTCAAATGCAAGAAAGCCTATTGATGCCAGAAGCACAAGAAATGTTCCTATGGGGGCATATAAAAATCCTTTGATTTGTGATGAAATTAATCTTAGGACGGTATCTGATAAATTACAAAGAGTGATTATTGTATGTGGAGATTATAGAAAGTCGGCTGAATTTATTGATAAAAATACTTTCGTCTATTTTGATCCGCCATGCCGACCGATTACTGATACTGCGAGCTTTACTGCATATACTGAAAACTTGTTTAACGATGAGGAACAGGTTGAACTTGCACATTTTGTTGATGATATGCACAGAAAGGGTGCTAAAATAGTAATAAGTAATTCGGATCCAAAAAACTCAAATACAGAAGATGATTTTTTTGATAAAATTTATTCTGCTCATAAAATCAAGCGAGTGAGGCTACATGAATGATTAATTGCAATAGCGAAGCAAGAGGAAAAATCAAAGAATTGCTAATATCAAACTTTTAAGGAGTTATGAAGATGAAAAACAGAGATTTTATGACTTGGCTATCAGGTTTTCATGGTAGCATAGCAGATTATGGCTATTATATTGATTTTGAAAAGGTACACAGAAATGTTGAGGGAATAAAAGTGGAACTCAATATATTAAATTCCCTTATCGGTTCAAAGAATATTGAAGCTGAATTTGAAGCTCTGCTTGAAAAATATCCTGAAATATTAAAATGTATTCCATTGCTTTTGGCTGTAAGAGCAAATGAGATTTATGCTATTGACGGAGATGGCGAGTTTACATACGAATTTAAAAAATCTAATCAATCCGTAGAGCAATATAAGATATTTATGCATAAAACCGGTTTGTTCGATCTGATGACAAATCATATTATAAATAATTTGGTTGACTAACATAATGTTAAATGAGCTTGATAAAGAGCTTGAAGCAAGAGGGTTGAAATTTGTTAGGTCCGCAGACGATTGCATGATATTTGTGAAAAGCGAAAAGGCGGCAAACGGAGTTATAATATCAATAATGAAATATATTGAGAAAAAGCTCGGACTGAAAGTCAACGCCGAAAAGAGTAAAGTGAGCAAACCAACGGGAATAAAGTTTTTAGGGTATGGATTTTGGGTGGCAAAAGGCGGAAAATATAAGCCAAAACCGCATTTAAAATCAATACAAAAACTGAAGCGAAAGCTGAAACAGCTGACGGAAAGACGGATAAGCATAAACCTTGATACACGACTTCAAAGGATAACTTATGTAGTCAGAGGTTGGGTTAATTATTTTAGGATAGCAAATATGAAAAAAGTGCTTGCAAAGATTGATGAAAGGTTGAGGACTCGAATAAGGGTAATAATCTGGAAACAATGGAAAAAGACAAAAACGAGGTGCGATGCACTCGTAAAACTCGGTATGCCGTTTGAACTTGCATTTAACTGTGTAAATACGAGAAAAGGCTATCAGCAGATTTGCAAGACGAGGTATATACAATTTGCTATAAATAATGACAGGTTAAAGAAAAGAGGTCTGCTATCACTAACAGACCACTATCTAATAGTACATACTGAAATATAAATTGAACCGCCGTGTACCGAACGGTACGCACGGTGGTGTGAGAGGGGCGAAGCTCATTAATAGTTAGCCTCTACTCGATTGGAACTTTTTACAGTCCTTTCTTTTTCAGTTACCCTTCTGATAGTATTATTACCTTAATGACATATCTGGAAAGATGGCTTTTTGTTTTTATTTCTTGTTGGATTTCCGATATTCCGAGGGGGACATTCCAACAATGTTTTTAAAGGCTTTGGAATAGTGGTAAACATTATTGAACGCATAGTTTTTTGCAATTACGGAAATGGAAAGGTCGGTTTGGGTGAGAAGCACTATGGAATTGTTAATCTTTGCACGTTTATGATACGCCATGGGACTGGTGCCGTATGCTTTGTGGAACACCTTAAATACCTGGGATTTTTCCAGGTGAACAAAATCACAGCAGTTTTCAATCTTTAGCTTGTTTTGCAGATTCCGGTCTAAAAACAACTTGATCTGTTCTGCAGTAGTCAGGATTTTGTTCTTCGAGCTGAATTCATAATCAGATACATCCGCAATCAGGGAATGAATCAAAAATTCCAGATTTCTTCCGGTTTTCGTGGTGTTTGCCTTAATCTCTTCCAGGCATTTTTCCAGTAACTTCGGTTTGTTGTACTGGGGAACATACACCGTTTCGGTTAGATTGTAGTCCTTAATCAGATGACTTACATAGGGACAGCCATCGCTGAACAAAATCCAGATTTTCTTCCAGGGTTTCTTTTTGCTGGACATATAGTGGTGATATTCATTAGGGTGGAGGATAAAGAAATCCCCCGCCGATATCCGAAAAATTTGGCTACCGTGTTGGATGACACCTTCTCCTTCATAGACATATTCAATGCTGTAAGCATCGGAAACCCGACGAATGATTTCATAATCCGGGTCAGGGAAAGTGATGCCTGCCATAGCAAAAAGAATCGGAGAATTGGCAGTTCCGATAAAGTTGTAAATTTGCTCATTATAACAGTTTTTTTTCTTATCGTTAATCATGATTTATCACCCTATGCTCATTATAACAGATAATTCTTTCGAATGCAAATAAATTTTAAAAAAGTGGAGGATTGCATATTCAATCGTGGAGGTTCGGATATTTACTTTCCTGCAAGCCATGTGATATTATCTTTTTATATGATAGAAAATAGGGGGATGTCTCATGATAAAAGGAATTGTATTTGACAAGGACGGTACACTGCTTTGCTACGAAGAGTTCTGGGTTCCTGTGGCAAGGGGAACAATTGAGGGTCTGCTAAAAACTCATCATCTCTCTTTGCAGCTTACTCAAACACTGCTTGATGCCATGGGGTGTGACGGCGGTGAGCGCCTATGCGGCAATGAGCTATGCTGTCTATACCTTTGACTATATCTTCCAGGGAATGTGTGATGGCATTCAGCCGATTATCAGCTATTGCAGAGGAGCGGGAGACAGCGCACAGGAGAGGCGGGCGGTCACAAGCGCAGGGTGGATACTGGGATGCTTTTCGATGGTTTGTATCCTCCTGACCCCGGCACTCATCCGATTTTTCCCCGGAGTTTTGGGCGTATCTGAGGATGCCAAGGCGATGATGCGCCGAGGGTTTCTTTTTTGTGCAGTTTCTTATCCCTTGAAGGCAGCGGTCAAGTTCCTTTGCTTCTATATACTACGCCACAGGAAAACGGGGGACTTTCCAACCTCTTGGCCTACCTTGACCCCTTGGTGTTTACCCCGTTGTTTTTGTGGCTGTTAAGCAGGCTCTGGAGGGTAGATGGAGTATGTGGGCATCTTTACCCGCGGCGCAGATGGCGTTAACCCTGATTAGAGGCGCAATTTTGCTAAAAAACTACAAATTTACCAAAGAAAATTGAAAAAGCGGAATATTATATATTCATTGGTGGAAATTTGAGTATTTACTTCCCTGTAACGCCATGATATAATAATTTTGGAATGAAATATCAAGATTGTTAAGGAGAGGTTGCTATGAAAAAGATGAGAATATTGGCACTGACCCTTGCCCTTTTCACGATGGGAACGGGCGTGTCGGCCGCTCCCATGGGGATGAACACTCACTGGGGACAAGGTTTTAGCGCAAGCAGTTATCTGCCCATGCTGGAGGAGCTGGAAGTGGAGTATATTCGTGACGGCCAGGACTGGGGTGCGGTAGAAAGAACTCCGGGGAATTATATCACACAAGGTGCGGATGACCTGATTAACGCCGCCCATGCAGCGGGGAAAAAGGTCATCTGGGTGTTGGGATTCGGCAATGCGATTTATGACGGCTGTAACGGCACAAACAGCAGTGACCATGATTCAAACAAACATAATGTTGAGAACTATGTGATGCCGACGGGGACTACCTATCTGGCGGGTTGGGAAAATTATGTGAAATTTGTTGCCAACAGATACAAAGGCAAGATTGATGTCTTTGAGGTATGGAACGAACCTTGGACATACCGGTTTAATGATGGAATCAAAGGAACTGCTGGCACTTATGTGGAGCTTGTGCGGGTCACCAAGGCGGCGTTGGCATCGGTTGGCTCAGATGCCAAGGTTATGGCAGGAGCCGTTACCAACGAATATAGCTTCCGATGGGGATTGACTACGCATGACTATTTCACAGCAATGTTAAACGCCGGGGTGACAGAATATGCAGATATTATCTCTGTTCATTTGTATACTCAGAAATATGCGGATAGTGAAAATCATAAGTGTACTTATACCCAGGCACAAAAAACGCCAGAGATTGCTTACAGAGATTGGCTGAATCACTATGAAGGTATGCTGGACGCCAAAGGATACACCGGGCAGCTCTGGCTGACCGAGGCCGGTTGGTACGAGGGCGCGACCTCCAATGCAGTAACCAAAGAGATGCAGGCAGCCTATACCATTCGCCAAAAGGTTATCTGGGATGCCTATCTAAAGGACAATAACCGAACCGGTGAGTACATTCACTACCAGTTAAAGGATAACTACACGACTTCAGCCGATGCACAGAGAAACAATCTGTTTGGTTTGGTCACCTTTGATGGTGTAAAGAAGCCGGCTTATTGGGCGGCGAAAGCCTATAACACCCTGGTGGGTGACATGGAGTTTGCGAGTCTTTACACCAGCCCTACCCAGGTTTATAAAGCTACCTATACCAAGGCAAACGGAGAGGCAGCAAATGTTATCTGGAAACCGGACGGCACAACCAGTCAGACCTTGACTCTGGAAAAGGAAATTACCAATATCTATGACTATCAGGGCAACCTGATAGACTCTGCGCGTTTGGCAGAGGGCACCGTTACGGTTACGGTTGGGCCGAACCCCATCTTTGTCAAGGGCGTGTCTGACGGAAGCAAAATCAACGGAAGCGCTCTTGTGGTTTATGATGCGGCAACCGGACAGATGACGGTCAGCGGTACGATGACAGGATACCAGGATGGGGAGAATGCGTCGGTGATTCTTTATAACAAACTGGCAAAAACCGATGCCATGGACGCTTCTTATATTGCTTATCTGGGACAAACTGCTCTGCAGGCGGGCGGATTTACCCACAGTTTTCAGATTCCTGCAAGCCATAACGGTGCTTATACCCTGGCGTTGGGTGCAACCAATAGCCTGACACCCCAGATGCAAACCTTGGATATTTACGGAAATCAAGGGTGCGTGGCAGAGCTTACCTTATCTGACCTCACCGCCATGAGTGCAACTGTTGCGATAAGAAACTACGGAGTTGCTCCCATCAAACCGGTTCTGTTCCTTTGCCAATATGATAAGGACGGCAATCTTCTGGAAGCATCGATGGATAGCAAAACCGTCTCTGCCAAGGCAGGGAATAGCGCAGGGACAAATGCCTTGACAGCAACCGGAACCAAGCATACAAAAACCAAGACGGTACGGGCGTTTGTATGGGACGGCATCAGTTCTATGCAACCGATTTCCAAGCCGATAATTCTTCAATAGTAAAAATACATAAACGAGGTGATTGGATTTGAAATTCAAAAAAATCATTTCCTGTCTGCTTGTTGCCTGTCTGCTGTTGCCTGTCATTGGCGTAGCGGCAGATGAGGTGCAAGAAGAGAAAAAGGTAGCCGAAGTTTACTTTGACGGGAAAAGCCAGGATAAAAATATCCAGGAAATCTTTTTTTCCGGTGTTCCTACCTATCAATCCTTTGACGGGGTCAAAGCATTGAATCTTGGACAGGGCGACCAGGGGTACTACGCTTATATCAATGTCAATAATAAGCTATTCTCCAGGGAACTGCCTACCCCTGTTGCAGTAACTGTTCGGTACAGGGATGTGGGAAAAGGGTATTTCACCCTGCGTTATACCACGACCACGGCAACCTATGTAGAACCCAATGAAAAGGTGGAGATGAAGAACACCGGCGAGTGGAAGGAATATACCTTCCGCCTTGACGACTGTTGCTTTCGGGATGCCAGCGGCGGTTGTGATTTGATGCTTGCCGCATGGTCCAACAACTGGGGTGCGTCGGCAGAGCCTATTTTTATCCAATGGGCAAAAATTGAAAAATGCTTCCCCAAAGAGCCGATGACCTTCTCCTTGAAATCCGAGAAAATTGGTAACATCTTTGATGATAACGATGCCAAGGTGGTAACACCCATCTATCTGAACATCAGTGAGGTTCCCTTGCGGGTGAAATCGGTCTATGAGGTGAAGGATTATAACAATACGGTGCTAAAATCCGGAGAAACCGAGTCGGTTGAGGTTCTTCCTGGTGAAACCGTTTCCGGGAAAGCCATTGATGTGGGGAATGTGGCAAAGAAGTTCGGATGCTATCATATCTCTTTGAAAAATGTGTCAGAGGGGATGATAGACGGGAAGCTTCAGACCATCGAATCTCAGGTCGTGGATTACAATTTCTCGATTGCCAACCTTCTGGATAAGGATGAGCCAAGCAACCATCTCATCAAGATGAATACCCACTGGAGCTACTTTGACCCGTACTATATACCGGAATATGATATGCCCCTGATGGTGCAGGCGGGTATCTCCGGTGTCAGAGACGCAATACAATGGCAGGCGATTGAAAGACAGGCGGGAGAATTCAACTCGGACAGATTTGACCGGTTCCTGGATTTGGCAAAGGAGTATGATTTGGATATTCAGGTGCAGTTCTGTTTCTCTAATACCTTGTACTTTGACGGAACAGCCCACCAGATTCCGGATCCCAACAATAAGATTCAAATGGATGCCTTTAAGCGTTATGTGGACTTCTTGACCAAGAAGTATAAGGATCAGATTTATTACTGGGAATTTTGGAATGAACCGAACCTGACATTGTTTAATGACCATGGACGGAGTGGTGCAGAGTATGCGGCGGTTGCCAAGGAAATTTATCCTATCGTCAAGAAAAATGATCCGGATTCCTCCTTTGGAGTGTTCTCTACCGCACAGATTCCCATGGACTTTATCGGCGATGCAGTCGATGCAGGGATTTTGGAATACACCGATTGTGTCACTCTGCACCCCTATGACTGGGAGGCAAGAGGAAAGGGCGCAGACTACCACTTTAGAAACGAATTTTATCGGCAAAGAATGACGGAATTTAAGAAATATATGACCGAACATGATGCCGACGACATGGAAATACTGGTTGATGAGATTGGTGTTTCCACCACACTCAGCAACAGATGGGGGTCTAGGATTAACCAGGCGGCAATCATTGCACAGGAAGCACTTCTTACCCTGGGAGATAACCTTGCCGATGCACTCTATTTCTATGAATGGGCATCTGACTCCTTAAACCAGGACGACCAGGAGGCAAACTGGGGATTTGTGGAATGCTCGCTTGCCCCGGTGCCCTTTGCAGCAAAGCCGAATTATTTGATGCTGACAAACTTCAATAAATATCTTACAAATGCAGAAACCATTGACAAGATTGTTAAGGACGATGCCAGTATCTATCGCTTTCGCCGTGCAAATGGGGAACAGATAATTGCATTCTGGGATGAAAAGGATGCAGAGACTTTTGCTGTGGATCTGGGTGTCAACAAGATCAAGACCATGGATTTGTATGGCAACATTACCGGGGAGCTCCAATCCGAAAACGGGGTGTATGACCTTCATGCAACCTTTGAACCCATGTACCTGTTGGGGAGCTTTACCAAGCTTGAGGAGGCAGAACCCACCGTCACCATTACCGACGGCAGACAGTATGCCGCCAATGATGACTATGTGACCTTTACTTTGATGGATGAGAAAAAGCGCGACAATCTGGTTGTCACCGCAGAATCCACCGAGAAGCTGGAGGTGGTAGAAACCTCCTATCGGGGCGATGGTGTTTGGGATGTCAAGGTACATACCTCTACCGATGCGGTCAAGGATAATGAGATTATCCTGATTGCCCAGGATGGAGATAAGTGTGTCCTTTATACCAAATGCCATGTGATTATTCAAGAACCCTTTGCGGTAAACGCCCAGGTGGTAAAACAGTCAGAGCAAAGCCCGACCCGGTATCAGGCACAGGTGAATATTACCAACACCACCAATTCCTCGAATATCACCGGTGAGGTCACGGCGGACTTTACCGAATTCGGAGGAACGCTGGAGCAACGGCAGTTTAAGAATGTGAAGCCGGGGCAAACCGTTTCGGTTTACCTAAATCTGCCGGAGCAGATTGTTAAGAGAACCCTGAATGCGACCGGAGAAGTCAAGCTGAGCTACGGATATACCACCCCGGTGAACTTCAATCTTTCTGTCACCAACGTAGGCTATGCCAAGGGCGCTGCCAACCTAACCGGTCCTATCGACTATACCTGGTGGAACGGCGGCGATTGGTTTGCAGCTGATGACAATTATGCAGCTAAGTATTTCAAGGATTGGGGCGGGAAAGCAGATTCTTCCTTCCTGGCAACCTGTAAATGGGATGAAGAAAACTTCTATATGTTGATGATTGCCCAGGACGATGTATTCTTCCAGGAGCGTTCCGGTCAGTATATCTGGCAGGGAGACGGTCTCCAGTTTGACCTTTCTGCTACCACCGAAGATGGGAAAATTACTGCCGAGTATACCGAGTTTGGTGTTGCCAAAACACCGGAAGGAATGCAGGTTTATCGGTATAACAGCCAGGATATGTATAACAGCGGCACAGCCGGACTTCCCACCAGTATCGTTGTGGAAAACGCAGAATCTACCATGGAGCAAATCAACGGCGAATATGTCTACCGCATCCGTATTCCCTGGACCGAAATCTTCGGGGCAGAGGCTGCAGTACATGAAAATGATATTTATGGCTTTTCGGTGATTCTCAATGACAATGACGGCGACGGAAGATATTGGATGGAATATACCAGCGGCGTGGGTAAGACCAAGGACACCCAGCTCTTTGGTAAGATTACCTTAATCAAGTAAAAAAATAGTTCAGGATATAAAATTTATTTTAAAAGGAGACGAAAACAATGAAAAAATTCGTAACTTTAGTTCTTGCCTTGGCAATGCTTGTAAGTATGTTTACTCTGCCGGCTATGGCAGCTGATGAAATTCTGCTTCGTGCAGATTATGACACATATGATGCAGTGTTTATCAATGCAAATCAGTATGGCGCCGGTAAAAAAGTAGAAAATGACGCTCTGTTCGGAAGCAATGCTGCATCCTGGCATTCCTGGTCCAACACCCCGATTGGCGCACACAGCTTTACCAAACAAACAGAGGGACTTTTAGACATTTCCTTTGACTTTTATGTAACCGATTTGAACAAAAAGAGATATTTTGTTTTGAATGATTGGGAAACCGTGAAAAAGGATACCACAAGCAGTGCAAAAGACCTGCATGAATATCTGAACCTTTTGAAAATCGGTGTAGACGGCAGTGCTACCTTGGTAGAGGATGCTGATACTGTTACTCCCAAAATTGCCCCGGCAGGGTCTATTGTTGCGAGAACCGTATACAGCTACACCTGTCAGGTGGATTTGACCAACAAGACTATTACAACAGATTTGAGAAACAAGGCTACCGGCACGCGTGTTGGTAATTATGTAAAGACAGAAGCACTTTACCCGTCTACCCGTAACCTGAGTGACTGGGCAAATACCTCGGATGGATTTGACCGTTTTGGTGTGTACACCTACGAAGACGGGTATCATGTATACACCGATAATCTGTTGATTAAGAAAACCACAGAACCTATGGTTGACAATATTCCTGCGGCAACGCCTGACCCCAGTGTTATCTTGAGTGCAAACTATGAAACCGCAGAGACATCGCCTGCATTCAACAACACAACCTATGGTAAAGGTGAGGTGGTGGCAAACGATGCTATTTTAGGGGGCAATGTATCTAAGTGGCATTCCTGGTCCTACACCCCGGTTGGTTCTCACAGCTTCACCAAACAGACAAACGGTGTGATTGATATCTCCTTTGATTTCTATGTAACAACCTTGAATAAGAAGATTTACTTTACCTTGAGTGACTGGGCGGTTGTACAAAAACCCAGCTCCAGCGACGCAACCGACCTTAATGAATATCTGAACCTTTTAAAGATTGGTACAGACGGCAGTGCTACCTTGTTGGAGGATGATGATTCTGTTGCTCCCAAGCTTGCAACCGCAGGTTCTGTTGCAGTAAACACCGCATACAGCTATAGCGCAAGACTGGATTTGACCAACAAGAGTATCAAAGCCGTGTTGAAGAACAGAAGCAATAGCGCAGTTGTGGGTGAAGAGGTAACCATTACAGAGATTCCTGCCTCTGTTCGCAAACTGGGCGATTGGCCTGAAACCTCTACCGGATTTGACCGGATCGGTGTATTCTCCTATCAGAATGGATGGCCGGTATTCATGGACAATATTTTGATTAAGTCCGTGACCGAAGAAACACCCGGAGGAACCTTTGAAGCTTCGGTAACCTATGGAAACAACAAGCTGACCTTTTCATACACCAATGGTACCGGTGCTGCAGTAACCCCGTTGATTCTGGTTGCAAACTATAAAGCAAACGGTGAAATGGTCAATGTAGATATTATCACGAATGAAAGCTTTGCAACAGCTGCGACCGAGACTACCAAAGAGGTTGTTTATACCAAGAGTGTTGATTCCAATGTGACAAAGAGCGTCGTTCTTATGTGGGACAGCTTTACTTCTTTGAGACCTTTGATGGATGCAACCCAGATCTAAGCAACCAACCACAGGGGCATGAAAATTCATGACCCTGCCCTATCGACAAAAGAATTGAGCGAAAACAAGGAGATTAAGAATGAAAATGAAGGAATTATTTGCCCTCCTGATTGTTGCAGCAATGATGGTTACCATCTTGCCCTTGGGCGTATTTGCTGCTGCGGATGGACTGGAAATCTTTTACCATGATTTTGAAGAAAACACCGATGGCTGGACCGCACATGGTGGTTCTAATGCATCGGACGGGGTTTTCCATATTAAGGATTATACCTGGCCGGAGTTTAAGTTCCCTGTACTGCAAATGGGCGCAGTTTACCGCCTGTCCTATCGGGTGAAGGCGGAGGACAAAAAACAGTCGCCGGCGGTTTCTAATATATTAAAGTTTTGTGATTCATCAAGCTGGGGAAACATTCTTTTGGGATGTTATCAGCCCGGCGTAGGGTTTGGCTTTGATATGAGCAGCGGCATGAATGCCTCTAATGCCTATACTGCCGATGACGCTAAGGCACTTGGCAGATGGTACACCATGGAGATTGAATTCTATGAAGATACCGCCACGGCATATCGGAACTATACCTTAAAGGATGATACCGGCAGGGTGCTGACCACCGTGGAAACTGACAAACGCACATTGGCAATTTCCAATGCCAATGTGGCTCTTTACAACCAGAATGCAGGTGTTATCATTGATGTGGATGATATCCTTTTGGAACGGGTGTACAAAGCACCGGTATTGAATGAGAGCGCCATTACGATTACCTCTATGGGACAGGTGCAATCGGTCTTTTCAGATGTTGACCCGGCGGTAGACAGTATTGTCATCAATTTTGGTACCGAGATGGACCCGGCTACGGTTACTGCGGACAGCGTTTGCTTGAAGGATGCAACCGGCAACAAGGTGCCGGCACTGATTAGTAAGACCGAAAAGACTGCAACCCTGACCCCCAACGCTTGCTTGGAGGCAGGGGTGGATTACACCCTCTTTTTTGCAAAGACCGTTGCCAATGTTTTGGGGCTTACAGTAGGGGAAAGCGATGTGACCTTCCCGATACACACCAATCAGGGGCGGATTTCTGCAGCGGTTGGAACGCCCGCAGATGAAGGCACCAATTTGAACATTCCCATTACTTATACCAACAGTACCAAGGCAGATGTAAACCCCGGTATTATTGTTGCATATCTGGGAGCCAATAACAAACTGTTAGGGATTGATGTGGCAAATGGGAATCCCATGACCAAGTATACCAAAAACGGAACCCTGACATATTCCCACCTGAAGCAGACTCACGCAGATGTAGTGGCAACCCAGGTTATGGTATGGGATAGCTTAACCACAAGACGCCCTGCAACCGGCAACGAATTTTTTACTGTTTCTAACGAAGGAGAGACAACCTTCACCTACAAGGATGGTAACATTGCCGGGACTTTGGTGCTGGAAGGAAGCGGAGCTCTGGCGGGAGATACTTATAGCGTATTGGTGTTAAAGGGGGCAAACGCGCCCGGCACAAACCTGGTACCCGGCGTTGGCGTTTATGATGCAGCAACAGGAACCGGCGAGGTTGCTTTTGTAGGTGAAATGGTTGCAAGCAGCAATAAAACTTTTACCACCACCTTTATGCTCCCGGCTTCTGGTACTTATAGTATGTATCTTGTTTCCAAGAACAACAAGAATGAGGTATGGAATCAAAAGGTAGAATATGTGGATGCCACCGAGTATCAAGGAGTAGCAAACCAACTCAATGCTCAGGCAAACCTGCTCAAGGACGCAGATGAAACCAATGACGAGGCTGCCCGCAGTGCGTTTAAACAGTTGGTGAAGGATAATCTGTTTATCCTTGGGTTTGACAAGAATTTACTTCCCAATGTATCGGTAGATGCGGCTGCAGATATTTTCTGTAACCAAACCATAGAAACTCCGGTGGAACAGTCGGATAAAATCGCCAATGTAACCGCTTGGAAAACCTGTCAGCTGATTTCGTTGCTGAATGGTAAAGCCATTGACGATGCAACCGTGTATCTGAATGAGATTGCGGCTACAAACAGTCTAGCAAGCTATTACAATAAATACCTTACCGATGCTCCTGCCAAACAGTTTATGACAGAAATCATGAGCGGTAACAATCTGGCGGATATTGCAGCGCTTGAGCAAGCAGTCAGCGAGGCGATTGTGCTTACCGTGGTAAAATATCCCGACGGATATATGAATATGAAAACACTGCTGCAGGATGCTGCCGGCATTACCGGGATTTCTGTTGTTACCGATTTGAACGGGGTTTATCAAAGACTTGCCGGCGTCACCTTTGCCAATATACAGGCACTTGTTGACCGGTATTGTGCACTTGTGGCAGAAGAATCCAATCCTCAGCCTCAGCCTGGTGGCTTTAGCGGCGGCGGAGGTGGCGGAGTCTCCTATAACAATAAAACTGAGGATGACCGTCCGGTTACCATTACTCCCACAGTGCAGACGGAGAAGGCAGAGCCGGTTACCATGAAATTCACCGATTTGGACACCGTGATGTGGGCATACGAGGCAATTTCTTTCCTTTCTGACAAGGGAATCATCAACGGGGTAAGCGAGACCAGCTTTGACCCGGAGGAAGCAGTCAAGAGAGAGGAATTTGTCAAGATGGTGCTTCTGGCATTGGGACTGGATGGCTCGGCTATCAACAAGTTCACTGACGTAGACTCCAATGCCTGGTATGCAAACTTTGTTGCCTATGCCAATGCTTTGGGGATTGTCAACGGCAGAGGGGATCATACCTTTGGCGTGGGTGAGAGTATTCAGCGGCAGGATATGGCTGTGATTCTTTGCAATGCTTTGAAGAAAAAGAACATCAACAAGACCGGCGAGGCAGTTTCCTTTGATGACATTGGAGAGGTTGCACCGTATGCGTTGGATGCAGTCAATCTGCTTTCATCCTTGAAGGTGATTAACGGCGACGGCACAGGGAACTTTAACCCCGGGGCAACCGCAACCAGAGCAGAGGCTGCTCAGATGATTTTCGGCATGCTGAAGATTTTAGGATAAAGGAGGTATTTTAAGTGAGGAAGTTAATAAGTTTTGTTCTCGCCTTGGTGATGCTTTGTTCTTTGGCGATTGTTATGCCTGCCTCTGCAACAGAAATTGACCGTGAGACAGTGACAGAAAATCTTGAAATGCTCCAGGTTCTGGGAATCGTTCAGGAGGAGTATCACGAAAACAATATCAGCGTGGAACAAAAGGTGACAAGAGCGGAATTCGCAATTTATTTCCACAAATTACTCAATTTGAGTGAGCAAAACAGCGGAACGCTGTATTATAATGATGTTCCCAGAAACCATTATGCCTTTGACGCAATCACCGCTCTTACCGAGCAGGGATATGTCAGCGGGGTAGAAGAAAAAACCTTCAGCCCCGATGAGGTTATGGAGAAGGAACACGCAGCCATGGCGTTTATCAAGGCGTTGGGGTATGATATCTATGCAGACCCTGTTGTCAACAACCCACAAAAGGCGTATCGTGATACAGAAATTCTTAATGGAGTTTCCAATGCCACCGAACTTTTGTTGGGCGACTTGATTTTGTTGATGAAAAATGCCCTTCTTGCAAATTGTTTGGAAATCAGCGGAATTATCACCTCAAAGGGTATGAACTATAAAAAGGGAAAGACTCTGCTTTATTACACCCGCGGTATGGATTATGTGTTTAACGGCAGAGTGACCGGCGTCGACGGCACCAGCATCGATGGCAAGAATATGGATGCAAACAAAATGATGATTGGGGAAAAATTATATCTCTTTACTGTGAAAAACGGGATTGATTATCTGGGATATAATGTAAACTTTATTTTTCAAGACAAAACCGGAGATTTGAACGATACCATCATCTGGATGGAGAAGAATACGGCTACTACCAAGGCATTGGAGATTAATGTGGATGAATATGCAAATTATAACAAGGCAAACTCTGTGTTGACCTATTACGGAGACGGAGATTCCAGCCGCAGCGTAACCATCTCCCAAAGCATTTCCTTGGTCTATAATGGTGCTTTTGTAGCCCGGGATATTTCCGAAATCTTTTCCAAACCCAGATATACCTTGACCTTGTTTGATTTAAGCGGGGACAGCGGCTATGAGCTTGCCGTTGTTTGGGCGTACGAAAATCGTTTGGTAACCAGTGTGGATAAGGAAAATCTGATGCTTTATGACAAGCTCACCCAAACACCGCTTTCGCTTAATAGTAACGATTATCAGCATATGGAGATTGTCAATGCGGCAGGGGAAGCTGTGAAGCCGGAGTCGATTCCGCTCAAGAGTGTTGCTAGCACTTATCTTTCCAAGGACAAACAATATCTAAAGATTGTGATTTCCACCGAGACCGTTTCCGGTGCTTACAACGGAAGTGACGGGAAGTCGAAGATCAAGGTAAACAACAAGCCTTATTTCTTCTATGATGCAAGCTTTGTCTATGATTACAAGGGCGTGAAAAAGCTGACCTTGTACCTGGATTGTAAAGGGTATATTGCTCATGCAGAAACCAGCTTTGCCAACGATAATATGTTTGTGGGCTACGCCTACAAAGGTAGAATCGACAAAGGCGCATTTGACGGCGATCTGCATTTTATGGTATTGAACGAAAACGGTGAGATTCAGGAGATTGTGATTCAGGATCAGGTGGTTGTTGACGGAAAACGATATAAGAATATGCAGGAAGCCTATGACAAGATTGCCAAGGATGGAGCCGGCAACATGAAGCCACAAATTATGTGCTTTACCAAGAATGCAGAGGGAAAGGTTACTGCTATTGATATTGCAGATGATAACGGCGGGTCCGGGAAGGTGATTATGAAAAATCAGGAAATCCCAAGCGGTGGCTCCTATCTGATGCACTTTAAGGATACCATGAATATTATTGGTATGCAGATGCTGATTAACGGCGATACCAAAGTGTTCTATGTGCCCACCGATGCAGAGGTAGCGACTGCAAGGGAGAATGATTTCCAAATTAAGGTACCTAAGGATGCCGAGGATTTTGCCGGTGCAGTCAGTTATAAGATTACCGCAGATGAAGTGTTTTATGAACAGTATATTATCAGAAAGGGTGCAATGACTGCCACCGCCTTTGTGGACAAAGAGGGTATCTTCCTGGTGGAGGATGTGATTGAAACCATGGACGAAGACGGATTTCCTATTCAGGCTTTGGTGGGAATGCAGCAAGGGAAACGGTTAACCTTGAAAATCGACCCGGATTTGTTTGATCCCAATAAGGATCCCAAGCTCCAGAATATTAAGAGCGGAGATGTTTTGCGGGTTGCTCATAAGAATAATGTATTAGGTAGAGCAGAGATGAAGTATAGCTATGGGTCAAGTACAAGCCTTGCAGAAAATCGTGATGACCCGGTTCATAATGCAAGATTTGTCTCCGGTCATGTGTATTCCAAAAACGGCAATGTGTTTAAGTTGGATTTTGACAACGATGGGAAATGGGATCAGATTGCAGATATGACAGATTATGCAGCCAATATTATGGTATATGACAGCCAGGCGCGGGGAGAAAAAGTGCGCAAGGGTACGGTAGACGATATGAAGACCATCGTAGATGCAGGAACCGGTTCCTTTGTGGTAATGCATACCTATTACATGAGATGTTGGGGCTTGGTCATCTATAAATAACAATACAATAGAATCAGAACGCAGCATTTGCGGCGTTCTGATATCTGTGGCTCAGGAGCGAAAAGATGAAACTGAATGAAATTAACATCCGCGACCCTTTCATTCTGCCCTATGGCGGAAAATATTACATGTATGGAAGTCGAGGCTTTGAGGCAATCGGATTTGATGTTTACATAAGCGAAGATTTAGAGCATTGGAGCAGTCCGGAGCCTGTGTTTGAGTATTTTGATGGGTTTTGGGGAACCAAGGAGTTCTGGGCACCGGAGGTTCATGTTTATAACGGAAAATTTTATATGTTTGCGTCATTTAACAGCGAAACCACCACCAGAGGAACACAGGTTTTGGTTGCAGATTCTCCCACAGGACCCTTCCTTGAGCACAGCCGGGAGGCAATTACCCCCAAGGAGGATGAATGTCTGGACGGCACTTTGTATATTGATGAAAAAGGGACGCCTTATATTATTTATTGCCAGGAGTGGATTCAGATTGATGACGGGGCGGTATGTGTTGCAGAGCTTTCCAAGGATTTAAAAACCAGGGTTTCAGAGCCCAGGGTTTTGTGGAAAGGAAGTGCGTCCTGCAAGGAGGGGGAATATTTTCAACCGGGAAAATATATTACCGACGGCCCTTTCATGATTAAGGCGGAAAACGAACTGCTTTGTCTTTGGTCAACCATGATTCATGATACCTATAAAGAAGTGATTTCCCGTTCCGATAATGGCGAAATAGACGGAAATTGGAGAGTGGACGAAAATTTCCTCTATGCAAATGACGGCGGACATGGTATGATATTTAAGACTTTCAACGGCGATTATAAATTTACCTATCATTGTCCCAATATACAAGGGGAAGAACACCCCTGTATCAAAGATATCCGGATGGAGGAGCTTGTGAATAATCATAGGTATTAAAAGGAGAGATTGTTATGAAACCGGGAATTTCTTCCTGTTATTTTGATATGTTGGATGCATACGAAATGGCAAAAACTTTTGTAGAATGTGGGTATGACCAAACCGAAATTAATGAAGAACATTATAAATGCTTTTATCGGGAAAAGGATGTCCCTGCTTATCGTCGCTATATTGATGAACTGGGATTCTTCATTCCCCTGGGACATCTGGTCTATATGAACGAGGGCAACATCACTTCCTATGACAATACCTATGCCGTTGACCGATTGAAGAAAAATCTTGAGGTTTTTTATGAACTGGGGGTCAAAGCTGCGGTCATTCATTATTCCAATTTCGGCACAGATGTGGTTCCGGTGGCAGAATGGTTTGATGTGCGGATCGATGCCCTCAATCAACTGATTGCGTTTATCAAGGATACCGATATGGTAATCTGTCTGGAAAATCTGAGCCGGATTCATGATCTGGATGCGGGACATCTGCTGAAGATGTGTAAAGCGGTGGACGACCCCTCTCATATCGGCATCTGTTTGGACACCGGGCATTTGAATATTTCCCAACGCGGGAACCAATACGATTTTATAATGCAGGCAGGCGATCGGCTCAAAGCCATGCATGTCCATGATAATCGGGGGGAGTTCGGCGGAATGATTGGACTTCCCTGTGACCTTCACAGTATGCCATTTGACGGCGGAAATGTGGATTTTGACGCGGTGCGCCGCGGCGTGAAGGAAATTAACTACCAAGGCTTATTCAGCTATGAACTGGGCAATGCCGAAGTTCCTCTGGAAATCAAAAAAATTCAAGCAAAGTATCTTCTTGAGGTTTATAATACTTACTTTGCATTTTAAAAGAATCCCCTAAACGAAAGTTTCGGGGATTTTTCATTTTTTAAAAGAACAATCTGCTAAAGCACAAAACTTCCTCCTCAGGATGCATCAGCCATGCACCTGCTGTCAACGGTTGTGAGGGATTGATTTCCCGGATAATCTCAAAAATATGCTTTAATTTGGGAAGGGTAACCGCACCCAGTTTGGAGTTTCCCGGCTCATTATACACATCCCAGATGAGAATTCTCTCATCGTCCCGATGGCGGGTTACCAATTCCTTTATCATAGTATAATAGCATTCCTCATGCATGGGGTCATCCAACCAGAAATGAGGACCCATACCGGGGAAAATACCGTGCTGGGATTCCTTTCGACCGCCATGATACCCCACATCGTAGGATTGCTCCCCGGTTGCCGGACGCTTCCAGACAGGGGATTTGGGAGGCATACAGTCATCGGCAAGAACCACCATGCAGGAAATGCCATGTTTTTTGCAGATATCAAGATAGCGGTCAAACCTTTGATAAAAGGTATCATGTTCCTCCCGCCATACTGCATATTCCAAAATAATCCGAATCGAGTTGTAGCCGATTTCTGCTGCCAGACTTAGCTCCTTGTCGGTGGTCTTGAGTCTTTCCTCAAATCCCAGAGATTGCCACTGGTCCACATGGTTGACACAGTCAGCGCTCATATAATTGCAACCTCTTATCCGGGACCGTTGGGAATACCATTTCCATGCTTTTTCTTTGCTCCATTGGTTTTTCATGCTTGTTCTCTCCGTTAGTCCTCGGCTGCCCCGTTGATGGCAGCAAGCCGATAGCTTTTCAGGATAGCAACCGCATCCTCCATATCCTGATGGGTGGTGGTAGTATTGGGAAGGGTGTTTTTCATCCCCAAAGCGGCATAGCGGGAACCGGCAAAGGCGTGATACTTTAGCACCTTTATTTTTTCAATGCCTTTGATGCCTGCCAAGAATCTGCCAATGGCATCACATTCCCCGTCGTTATAGCCCTTTACCAAGGGATAGCGAATTTCAATGCGGCTATTTTGCTCGGACAAAAACCGAAGGTTTTCTAAAATGATTTGATTGTTCTGCCCGGTCAATGTTTGGTGCAGGACAGGGTCTATGGCCTTAATATCATATAAAAATTTATCCGTATAGGGAAGGATGGAAACCAGAACCTCACGGCGCACAAAGCCACAGGTATCAACATAAACAGAAATACCCCGTTCCTTGAGCACTTTTGCAACTGCCAACACAAACTCCGGTTGTGCCAGACATTCTCCACCGGAAAGAGTCACCCCGCCACCGCTGTTTGTAAAGAATAAACGGTCTTGGGCAAGGATATCTGCCAGAGCCTCTGCTTCATACTCTTTGCCATAGGCAACCATTGCACCCACAGGACAGGCTTCGGCGTGCTCTGCCGACAGGATACCTCTGCAGAGGTTACAATGGACACATTTTTCCTGAAATAATGCCACCTGCGGGGCGAAAGAGATGCTTTCCGGATTGTGACACCAGATGCATTTTAAGGGGCATCCCTTGAAAAAGACGGTGGTTCGGATTCCGTCTCCGTCATGAATTTCCATGCGTTTGATTCCTGTAATGATACCTGTCATTTTGCTGACCTCGCAATAAACTCGTCTTGCTCCTGTTCACTCAGGCTGGAAAAAAGGACATTCCAACCGCATAAGCGTACCTGGAGATTGGGATATTTTTCGGGATGCAGTTTTGCATCTTGTAATACTGTGCTGTCCAGCACATTATAGTGGACTGCCATGCCGCCCAACTGGAAAAAGGATTTCAGGGAATAAAACAAGGCGTTCAATCCGTTATTGCCGTTGACCGCAGAGGTATGCAGATCAATATCCACAATGGTACAGTTGGGTGTGGTGGACGCATCGATTACGGCCACCGAGAGTAGGTGGGCCGTTGCGCCCTCCTTGTCAGCACCAAAGGTGGCGGTTGCATTCTGTGAAAGAGTTTCCTTGGCGTGCCGACCATCTGCGCTGGCAGCAGTATGCTCGCCAAACTCCCATCTCCAGTTGATGGAAAACAATCCAAGCCGGTACAAACCGCCTTTGACATTGGGTTTCCCGTTGATATACTCTGATAGGGCATCTGTGGCGCGTTTGGCAAGGGCATCGGTATCTGCGTTTCCGGTGCCGAATTTAGGGAATTTATTCCGAATCAAAAGGCGCAACGATTCGTTGCCCTTCCAGTCCGACGCGAGAATTTGACGGAGAGAAGAAAGACCCATGGTTTTATCCTCATAAACCAGTTTTTTGATTGCCGCAAGAGAATCAACGGCGGTTGCAAGACCTATCCCATTGACCGAGGAATTGTTATATTTTGCTCCGTACTCTGCATATAAATCCATTCCCTTTTCCAGGGAGGAGGTGTACACCCCGGAAAGCAGAGGTGCAGCATGCAGAATGGGGTAGTAGCGTTCATACATATCGGTAATGGTCATTGCCCCTTGGGAAAGATGGGAAAGCTGGCGTAAAAATTCGGTATAAAAATCTTCAAAGGCGGGGAAGTTTCCGTCATTGGGAAGGCCAATCTGTTCCCCGGTCAGCATATCAATTCCGCCGGTCATGGCATATTCGACTGCCTTGGGGATATTAATCTTGGCGTTACAGGAACAGGTGATTTCTCCTTTGCCGCCGCATTCATAGCATCCGACCACATGATAATCAACCGCATCTTCATGGCTTTCGCCCAGTTTCATCAATCCTTCAATAATCTTTTCATCAGACATAAAGACGATGCTGTTGTTTCCCTTGCGAATCGCCTCAAAGGCAATGGTAATCATAGCATCGGGGATGTTTTTGGAGCAAAGAATGTGCAGCTTGGTGTTTATGGTGTTTGCCTCTGCATAGGCGTTTAAGAACTGATAGGACAACTCGTTAACCAGGGAGTTCCCCTTGACATCGGTGCCGCCCAGGGCAAAAGGAATATTGGCCTCGACCCCAAAGGTGTCAATCTCTGCAAGGTAGTCCATAATCAGGGCTTTGGCGTGTTTTTTCTCTTCCTTGAGATAGAATGGATAGAAAAGGGTGTCTAACCGCCCCAATGTACGCAGAACCGTTCCGTCAAAAAATTGTTGCAGGATAAAATAAAGGATAGAGGTCTGCATGGCTTCAAATAGGTTGGCGGGCTTTTCCCGGGTCAGGCGATAAAGACTCTGTGCAATCTCCTGCTTTCCGGCGGCAAGAGCCGCATCTCCTGCCCGTTTCATAAAACGCAAAACCGCATCATAGACACGAAGAAGCTGCTGATAAAACCCTTCCTTGGCGGGGTCTTGATTTTTTTTTGCATAGTGCATAATGCGTTCCCGTAATCCAAAAAGCCCAAGCGGAATCACACTATCCCATTCGGTAGTGGTATGTCCGAAATCAAACATTCCCACATAGGCAAACACTTTTTGCCCGCGGGAAATGTGGGTGGATTCAATCTCCGGCTGAATTTTGTGAACTCGTCTCCACATCAGCTCGTTTTGCAGATATCCTACATTAGTGTGAACAAAGAATCGGTTTTCTTTCGGTACGGTAATTTCGCAGTTATCAAGCAGATATTCCATAACATCACAGCTGTTTTTAAGAATCTCACCTTTTTGACAGGCGTCCACCTTGGATTCCCCAAAGGCGAGCATCTCAACATAACTTTTTGTCATCATCGTCACTTCCTTTTATTTTATTATATTAGCCACGTGCAAAACTCAAAAAGTGTAGAGTTTATGCGGTTTTACGGATGTGGCAAATCCGTTTTGTCACTATAAGTTTACACTTTATATATAGAAAAAACCACTCTGATTTGGTATAATGTAGTTGTAAATATTTCTCACAAAGGAGAGTGGTTTTTATCTATCGCCAAGAAATTATTAAAGACATCAGTTTTTTCACTTCACAGCCACAAGCTAATTTTTACAATGAACTGTTCATGAATCTGGATTTGAGCTGTATTCCCGAACACAATTCCAAAACAGGTCGTACAGGTTACAGCAATCACGCTATGATTTGCGTTTTCATCGTTATGAAATGTGAGGGGTTCTCTCAAATTTCAGACTTGCTTGATTTTTTGTCAAATAACCTGATCATCGCTTATTACTGCGGCTTTAACATTATGGCTAAACTTCCGTTTTATGCTAAATTTACTCGCTTTATCCGCGAATTTGATAACGATGTTCTTCAAACCGTTATGCAATCACAGGTTTTAAAAGCTGTCGATTTAACGCTTGTTGACCCTTCTTTTATCGCATTAGATGCTACCCCCGTTAAAGCCAATGTTTCAAACAACAACCCTAAATCTTTTAAAAAAGATAAGTTTTCTAAAAATATTCAACCTAAGGCTGATAAGGATTGCAGACTAGGCGTTCAAACAGCTTTTAATCAGCACGATGAAAAGAATTATGAATTCTATTGAGGTTACAAGAATCACATCCTTGTCGACTGTATATCGGGCTTACCCATTTGCGAATTAACAACCGGTGCCAATGTTTCCGACAGTTCCGTAACGCTTGATATGCTTAAAAAGGCAAATTCATTTCTTCCGTTATCCGAATGTTCGTTTTTAGCTGATAAAGCATATGATGTTAAAGCTATTTACAACACCGTTCGTAACACATACAACGGTGATTGCTTTATTGCCTTAAACAAACGAAATACCAAAAATCCTAAAAAGCTGCCTTCCGGTAATATCATTTGTGAAGTAGGTCTTGCGATGCATAAAGACGGCAAGCTTTCGGACAACGGTCGAACACGACAAAAGTACAGCTGTCCGTTCAAACGCTCTAAAAGCGGCAGTTGTCCTTGCAATCACAAATGCTGGAATAACGGCAAGAAAAACCGTGGCTGCACCAAGTACGTAACACTTCCCGATGACTACAGACTCTCAATCGATAGAAGTTCAATCGCATTTAAGGCTGTTTATGCGCTAAGAACCGAAATTGAACGATATAATTCGCGCTTTAAGCAGGCAGGTTGCGAAAGAGTTTTTGTTCGTAATGGAAATTCTGTTAAAAACCTCAATACGCTTGCTCATATTTCGCTGTTATCGGTTGCAATCGCCGCCGTTGTCACTAAGAAAGATGCTTCTTATCGCAGCATAAAAACGCCAAAACGGCTCGCTTGATAAGTGTCTCAACTTAATATTTTTCGTCTTGCCGGGTAGGCTTGTTTGCTATACCTTTTTTTACTGATTTTCTTGTTTCGTTTCTTTATTTAGCTTTCTTGTGGCTTTATTATCTTTTTATTTCATCTGTTTTGCACCTCTCTATTTATTATAGAGAGAAAGTATGTAAATGTAAAGTTCAAATTTCGATAATATTATAATTTTCGAAACAAAATATTGACAAAGTAAATAAAAAACGGTATAATATAGTATATTTCAAACCTGGAGGAGAAATATGGAACGGATAGATATTGTTCAAAACAGAAATTATATCAAAGAATTTATCTGTGTGATTCGATCGGGAAGCAGTAACCCCAGTCGAAAGCTGTATCACAAAAATCGATACAGCGATGCCTTCGTGTATATCCTTTCCGGAAGCTGTCGGTATACCTTTGAAGATGGCATCGATTTTACGGTGAATCAAGGGGATATTTTGTATCTTGCACAGAACGCGGATTATGCTATGCATATCCTGACCTCGGAATTTTATTTTATCTACTGCGATTTTTCCTTTGCCTGTGAAAATCCAAGGCAGTCGGCGGTGTATACTCCCGAAAATCCGTCTCATGCTGAAAATGTATTTCTAAAGCTTTTGCACAGTTACCACAGTACCGCAGAGACGGTCTTTGCAGAATGTATGGCATTGCTGTATCAAATTTATGGAATGGTTATAAAAACCCGGTCGGTTTTCTATCTGGTTAAATCCACCGAAAGCAGAATTTCAGCTGCAAAAGAGCGAATGGACAAGAATCTGACCGATTTGAGCTTGAGCGTGGCAAGGCTTGCCGATGAAGCAGAAATGAGCGAGGTATATTTCAGAAAACTGTTTAAGAAGAAATATCAGATGTCCCCTGCCAGATATTTGATTTCGGCAAGAGTCAAGTATAGCAAACAGCTTTTATCCTACCCCTTTATAACCATAGAAGAATGCGCCATTCAAAGCGGATTTTCCTCAGCACAGTATTTCTGTCGGGTGTTCAAGGAAGAAACGGGGATAACCCCTACCCAATATCGAAAACAATAAAAATCCGTCCAAAGGGTAATTTCATTCAGTTAAGACAGAGAAAAAATTAGATTTAGAAATAATGGTTCTTTTCTATTTCTAGGAATATATAAGGTTACAACAAATGTCTGATAGTTGCAGAACAGGAGCAAGCGTCAATTGAAATCATTTGAAATCATTGGCGTTGAACTTGGAAGAACTAGTGTAACAAATGTTGGGCAAATGAATGGTAATAATATATACAATACGACTCAAATAGAGATTATTACAAAACAATCTAATTATAAAAAGTACTTTAACGAGGTTCAAATCAGTATTGGCCATGATACAGGTGAAAAAAGCAAGCTCCAATTCACAAATAATTCAGATTTGGAGTAGTATAATATAAATAGAGTCGACAAACCCCAAAAAATCTGATATAATAAAATAAATCAGAAAAAGGGAAAGAAAATATCAAAGTACAGCAAAGAATTTAAAGAGGAAGCGTTAAAGCTATCCGATGAAATCGGAGTCAAGAAGGTAGCACTGCAATTAGGATTACAATACTACACGCTTGCGTATTGGAGAAAGGCTCGTAAGTATGCAAAAAAGCATACTGTGGTTCTGACAGAAAACGAAGTTCACGCCAAAATATGCGAGCTTGAATGTGAAAATGCAGAGCTTCGCCTGGCAAATGAAATCTTGAAGGACGCTCTCGGTTTTTTCGCAAAAGAACAGAGGTTCAATGCTCAGACGGCAAATTATATATTTCGCCGATAATGGATTGCTATAACGGAGAAATACTTACCGTTGAAATGCGCGACAATATGAAAAAAGAATTATGCATGGATACGGTGTATCAGTTGAAACAGAGATATGGCAATTTGCAAGGTGTAGTATTACACAGCGACAGAGGAAGTCAATACACAAGCGATGCATATCGAAAATTATTAAAAGGCTGCGGAATAATGCAGAGCTTAAGCGGCACAGGGCATTGTTATGATAATGCAAGAATAGAAAGTTTTTTTGCAACGCTTAAGAAGGAAAAACTATATCAAATTCCGACATATCGCATGAAAAAAGAAGAAGTCAAAACAATTGTATTCAGGTATATTTTCATATACTATAACAGAATAAGGCTGTATACCGGAAATCCGGGATGTTTGCCACCGAGTGAATACCGTATAAGGAACTGTGAAAAGACCGTGGCATAAACTTTCTTCAACCAGCGGCATAGATTATATTCAGAAACAAAAACCTGTCAAGGTTAATACAGAGCGTCTTGGCGACCTTGACAGATTTTTGTTTCCGAATGGATTATTGGTTATGCCGGTTGAAGAATTAAAGTAGTTTCAAAAATTTTGGGTAAATTTCGACTGCACATTTATTGACATGTCCACATCATGATATTTCGCACTTTTCCGAACACCACAGAAACGATTTGAAAGCAATAGGTGTACCGCCGTTTTATTATCCGACGCACTCTCTTTCCATGGTTCTTGCGGCAACGGGTTCATATGCAACAAAGGTAACAGCAATGGGATATG
>ERZ857775.1384-NODE-1384-length-28729-cov-14.551719_pt1 | contig 28729 bp, 18 predicted proteins | sample MGYA00519698_ERZ857775 | MGnify/ENA primary metagenome ERZ857775 (study PRJEB31778, sample SAMEA3449363) | human gut metagenome | biome: human gut; feature: human-associated habitat; material: faeces | place: United Kingdom | collected 2010/2012 ...
CGGCTTCGCCGCAGGTTGTGGCCTGCTGGCGCAGGCAGGTTGTGTAAAAGGGTTGTGAAAAAGGTTCTTAGGTTTGACGGCGCCTGCGGCGCCGAGGGTGGTGGTATCGCCCTGCGGGCAATCATTTATAATGCCGCCTTCAGCAGCAGCGAAGGATCGCCTTCCCGCGTCCCAATAGAAAAAGGGCTTTGCAGGAAAGTCCTTTTTCCGGGAAATCCAATTTCGCAAACCGGGAATCATTCCTTGGAAAGGTGTTCGAAGTCGTACATGCTGTCCAGCATGGGGTTGTAGGCGAAGCCCTTGATGTTGGCTCTCATGGGGGTGAGCACCTTGGTCTGGAAGAGGAAGAGGTAGGGGGCGTCGTCGAAGGCCATGTGCTGTACCTTCTTGTAGATTTCCGTTCTGCCGTCCTTGTCGGTCATCACTTCCGCTTCACGGAGAAGGGCGTCCACTTCGTCGTTCTTATAGAAGGAGCGGTTGCCCGGCAGGCCCCAGTAGGAAGAGTCAAGCCAGTAGGAAAGGAAGAACTGGGGATCGCTGTAGTCCGGGCTCCAGGTGCCCAGGGCCATCTGGAAATCGCCCTTGTCCGCTCTCTGGCGGAAGGTGGCCCAGGCCACTTTTTCCAGATTTACCTTGATACCCAGCTGCTGGAGATTATTCTGGATAATAAGGGCTTCCGCCTCGTCGAAGGCGGCGTGGCCGGAGTAGAGGAGGTTGATTTCCGTCACGTTCTCTCCGGATTTTGCCAAGAGTTCCTTTGCCTTGTCCAAATTGTAGGAGTAGCCCTTGATGGATTCATCCTTGCCCCACATGCCTTCCGGCACGGCGCTGGTGAGCTGCTGGCCCCGGCCCTTCACGGCGCCGTCAATGATGGCGTTGTAGTCAATGGCATAGGAGAGGGCCTGACGGAAGACTTTGTTGCTGGTGGGAAGTTTCCGGTTGTTCAGGTACACAATGGAGCAGAGGAGGGACGGATCTTCGTAGATGTGGATGGCCTTGTTGTCCTTCAGCTGGTCGATCTGGTCCATGGGGATGCCTTCGGCAATATCAATATCCCCCTTCTCCAGCTGCAGGCGCTGGGCGGAAGGATCCTTGATGCTGTTGAAGAGAATGTGCTTAATGGCAGGCGCTTTGCCGGAGTAATTCTTCTGGGCATCCAGCTTGATGGACTGGCTTGGGGTATAGGAGGTGATTTCATAGGCACCGGAACCCATGGTGTGGGTAGCCAGGTAGGAGGAACCCATATCATTGTCCTTGGCCTGGTCCATGACCTTCGGATTCACAATGGAGGAGCCGTTCACCGCCAGGGTATAAAGGAAGGGAGCAAATGGCTTGTCCAGCCGGAAGATGACGGTCTTGTCATCGGGGGTTTCGATGGATTTCACTACTTTGAAATAATCGGAGGGGCCTTTCTTCATTTTCTGTACACGTTCAATGGAGAACTTCACCGCCTTGGCATCCACAGGAGAACCGTCGGCAAACTTGTGTCCCTCGTCCAGGGTAAAGGTCCAGGTAAGGCCGTCATCGCTGACAGCCCAGGACTTGGCCAGGGAAGGCTCCACTTCCGTAGTGGCCTTGCCATCCACCACCTTGTATTTCACAAGCCTTTCGTAAGCGGGATAGGTAATCTGCCAGCCCTTGTTATCCATGGTGACCGCCGGGTCCAGGGTTTCCGGATCCACCGCCATGCCTACCACGATGGTATCCTTCGGCACCGAACCGCCGGAAGCGCTTCCCGACTGTCCGCCGCCGCAGCCGGCAAAACCAAGAACTGTCAGTCCCAGCAGGGAACCGGTGAGTGCAGCTTTCAGAAGTTTTTTCATAATCTCTCCCCCTTACGAAAAAAGGCCGCAGTCATCGAAGATGAATGCAGCCTCTTTGCCATAAAGACGCAAAAGCCCTTCTTACCTTGCGGTAAAAAGGGCTTCGTTGTCTCTTTATCAATGTATATACAGTATAGCGAATATATATGAGATTGTAAATAGGGAAATTGGAAAGTCCCCCGGCGGCCCAAATCCAAATAATGCAGAAGGGCCGGTATCTCCCCGTCCGTTGATGCGTATAGACCCTATTCCTGTTTGTTATAATAGAGACAGGAGGAAATTTGTGAAATCGGCAAAGGAGGAATAGCCATGAAAGTTTTACTGATTAACGGCAGTCCCCATAGGAAGGGCTGCGTATATACGGCGCTGGAGGAGACGGCCCGCACCCTGAATGAAGAGGGGATAGAAACGGAAATCCTGCAGATCGGCAGGGAACTTATAACCGGCTGCATCGCCTGCGGATACTGCAAATCCCACGACCGGTGCGTGCAGGATAAGGACTCCGTAAACAAAGTCCTTGCAAGGCTGGATGAATTCGACGGCCTCATCTTCGGCTCTCCTGTATACTACGGCGGCCCCAACGGCCAAACCACTGCATTCATGGATCGTCTCTTCTATGCTTCCAAAGGACGGCTGGCCGGAAAGGCAGCAGCCGCTGTCGTCAGCTGCCGGAGGGGAGGTGCCTCTGCCACCTTTGACCGGATGAATAAATATTTCCTCATGAGTAACATGATCGTCCCCGGCTCCCAGTACTGGAACCAGATTCACGGCTTCACCAGGGAAGACGCACTGAAGGACAGGGAAGGCCTGCAGACCATGCGTACCCTGGCCCGCAATATGGCCTGGGTGCTGAAATGCATGAAGGCCGGTGAAAAGGAAGGGATTTCCAAGCCCGCATATGAGGAATGGACACCCACCCACTTTATTCAGGACAAATATTGAAATAAAACCCCCGGGGCTCCCGGGGATTTTTATTTGGCAAGGGACGTATATCAAACGCCCGCCCTTCTATCTTCTACCATCTATCTTTTATCGTCTCCCCTCTACCTCAGCACATCCTCCAGATACCTTTCGCCGTTCCACCAGAAAATCTTCTCGATTTCCTCTTCCTTAAAGCCGCCCTTTTTCAAGGCCTCCGCCAGGCGGCCCATTTCAGAAGCGTCCTTCAGCTCCAGTTTCGGCTCAATGCCGTCGAAATCGCTGCCCAGAGCCAGCACGTCAATGCCGCCCACGTCCCGGATGTGGCGGGCATGGCGGACGATACTGTCCAGGGTGGTTACGTCTTCGGTGCCGGTAAAATGGTTGGCAAAGTTCAGGCCGATAAGGCCGCCCTTTTCACCGAAGAGACGGATAAGGTCATCGGGGAGGTTCCTTCTGTGGCCGGTGACGGCGCGGGCGTCGGAGTGGGACGCCATAGGCGCCACATGGCAGGTCATAAGGATTTCCCTGGTGCCCTCATCGTTCAGATGACTGGTGTCCACAATCATATGGAGATTTTCCATGGCTTCCACCATTTCACGGCCCTTTTTCGTAATGCCTCCTTCCATGCCATTGGGAAACCCGATTTCATTGGGATAGTTCCAGGTAAGAGTCATAAGCCGCACGCCGTCTTTGTACATGCGCTCCAGCTTTTCCACACTGCCCCCTGCCGCTTCTCCGCCTTCCACCGAAAGCAGGGCCCCTATCTTTCCCTCTTCCTCCGCTTCCCGCAGATCCTCCCGGCAGCGGATGGGGCAGATGAGACGGTGCCAGGCTTCCATTTCCCTGCGGAAGGTGCCCAGCAGATTCTCATACCGTTTCCACACATCCGGCGTTTCCTTCTTGTCCACCCAGAGGGCAAAATCCTGGATGAAGCAGCCCCCTTTTTTCAATTTCTCCAGATCCACATAAAGGGAATTCTTCAGAAGGCTCCCCTTCTCGGGATGATCATGGAGCTCCGTTATGGTATCGCAGTGGAAATCAATGTATTTCATAGTACCGCCCCCATCAAATCAAAAAGGCGCCGGTTCCTCCAACCGCCGCCCTGCAGATATGTACTTGTCTTTCTGTATCATACCATTGGCTGGGACCATGTACAAGCCCCTTTGCATTCGCTCCCGCCTTCTTTATAATGAGGATAGATATTTCATGAAAGGAGATTACCATGAAACTGTCAGATCTGCCGCTTACCGAATACAGCAGGGAAGAAGGGCTCATTGCGCCAGACTTCGAAGGCCTTCCCCTCCGCCTTCCCCGCCGCTGCCTCATGGCCTTTCTGGGTGAAAAGAGGATTGCCGCCTTTGCGGAAAGCAGGAAAGGAAAAGTCATTGGCTCCTTCCTCTCCCTCACCAAGCCCTTCCCCCTCTATGAAATCCCCGGGAAAGAGCCCCTTCTTCTGGTGCAGGCCCCGGCCGGCGCCCCCTCCGCCGTCCTCATCGAAGAAAGGCTCTTTGCCTATGGCGCAGAAAAAGTGCTCGCCATCGGCTGCTGCGGCTCCCTCATAGACATTCCGGAAAACTGCTTCTTCCCCATTGAGAAGGCCCTTCGGGACGAAGGCACCTCCTTCCACTACCTGCCTCCCTCCCGGTTCATCGAAATGGACAAGGCGCCCCTTCTCCATCTGAAGGACTATTTCAAAAAGAAAGGCCTCCCCTTCCGTCCCGCTGCCACCTGGACCAGCGACGGCTTCTTCAGGGAAACGGAAGAAAAAATCCGGCGCCGCCGGGAAGAAGGCTGCACCCTGGTGGATATGGAAGCCAGCGCCCTGGCCGCCTGCGCCCGCTTCCGGAAAAAGGAATTTGCGGAAATCATGTTCACCGCCGACACCCTGGCATCCCTTGCCCACGACCAGCGCCGCTGGGGCCGCGAAAGCCGAAACGCCGCCCTTATCATGGGTATGGAAGCGCTGGAAGAAATATAAGGGGCCGCTTCACAGCCCCGGGTTCAGAGGGTCCCCCTATTTTATTATCTCCCCGCCGGTTCAGCGGTTCCCCCCTCCCTTATTGTCCCCCCGCTGAAGCGGGGGGAAGGTGGTGCCGCAGGCACCAAAGGGGGTGGGCTCGCAGAGCCTGGGAAGAGAGGGCCGGTTCAAGGGATTCAAAGGGTTCAAAGGGAAAGGTGGACGGCTCCTGCGGAGCCGAGGGTTCTTAAGGTTCTTTGACGGGCCCCTTGGGCCCGAGGGTTGTGGATTGCCCTTCCCGCCTTCATGGTCATACGGAACGAAGCGAAGAATCCTGGTGCGTGGCACCGGGGAAACCATAGCCGGTAAATCCCAGCCGGCAGGAAGAGCCGGCTTATTCATAAAGGCAAAATAAGAGGGGCTGTGAAACCATGGATTTCACAGCCCTCTCCTTATTTCCCCAATTCCTTCAGCAGATCCTCCACATGGGAAGAGGCCTTGACTTTTCTGTATTCTTTGACCAGATTTCCTTCCTCATCGATGATAAAGGTAGAACGTTCGATGCCCATGTATTTCCGGCCGTACATGCTCTTTTCCTTCAGCACGCCGTAAAGGTTCACCACTTTTTCTTCTCCGTCGGAAAGGAGAGGGAAATTCAGCTCATTTTTATCCCGGAAATTGCAGTGCTTCTTCACGGAGTCCCGGCTCACGCCGATGACAGCATAGCCCAGGGCTTTGAAATCCGCCAGGTGGTCACGGAAAGCCTTGGCTTCCAGGGTGCAGCCTGACGTATTATCCTTGGGATAAAAATAAAGAATCACTTTCTGTCCTTCATAATCATGAAGGGAAATATCCTTCCCGCCATCAGAGGGCAGGGTAAAATCCGGCGCCTTTTTACCAATTTCAAGTATCATGGAAATGCCTCCTTGCAATTCGATTTCTATCAATATAGTATCACAAGGGAGAGAGAAAAGGAAGGAGGGCCGTCTCTATGAACCGCATTGTCTTTACGCTCAATAGGAACCCCTTTGGCAAATAGTATCCTGTCGCGGTGACTCACTACTGCCCCCACGCTCAGCAGGAAACCTTTGGCTAATAGTTTCCTGTCTCTATGAACCACATCGTCCCCACGCTCAGTAGGAAACTTTTCGCCAATAGTTTCCTGTCCAAATGAACCACGACTGTCCCCACGCCCAACAGGAAACTTTTCATCCACAGTTTCCTGTCTCCTGCCCCGCCGCTGTTCCCACGTTCCGCCGGAAAGAGTATAATAGGATAAAAACTATCATTATAAAGAAGCGAGGAATTATTTATGAAAATAGCCATTGCCGGTACCGGCTACGTAGGCCTTTCCAATGCCATTCTCCTTGCCCAGCACCATGATGTGACTGCGGTGGACGTAATCCCTGAAAAGGTGGACATGGTGAACAGGAAGGAGTCCCCCATTGCCGATGCCTATATTGAAGACTATCTGAAAAACAGGGACCTTTCCCTCACAGCCACCCTGGACGGGGACAGTGCTTACCGGAATGCGGAGCTTATCATTATTGCCGCTCCCACCAATTACGACGACGTAACCGGCCGCTTTGACACCAGGGCGGTGGAGTCCATTCTTACCCAGATCCGCCGGGTAGGTTCCAAAGCGGTGGTGATTATCAAATCCACCATCCCCATCGGCTACACCAAGAAAATTTCCGCCCGGTATCCTGAGCTTTCCATCCTCTTTGCGCCGGAATTTCTTCGGGAAGGGAAGGCCCTTTACGACAACCTCTATCCCTCCCGCATTATTGTAGGCATTCCCAAAGGGAAGGAAGCCCTCCTCCCAAAGGCCCGGCTCTTTGCTTCCCTCATGCAGGAAGGAGCCATTAAGGAAAATATTCCCGTGCTCATTACAGGCTCGTCGGAAGCAGAATCCATCAAGCTCTTCTCCAATACCTTCCTGGCCATCCGGGTGGCCTATTTCAATGAAATCGACACCTACGCCGAAGAAAAAGGACTGCACACCGCCGATATTATCAAGGGCATGGGCTATGACCCCCGCATCGGCGATTTCTACAATAATCCTTCCTTCGGCTACGGCGGCTACTGCCTGCCCAAGGATACGAAGCAGCTTCTGGCCAATTACAGGGATGTGCCGGAAACCATGATCCGCGCGGTGGTGGAGGCCAATGAAACAAGGAAGCAGTACATTGCAGACCATATCGCTTCTCTTTCGCCGAAACTGGTGGGCATTTACCGCCTCACCATGAAGAGCGGCAGTGATAATTTCCGTTCTTCCGCCATCCAGGGTATCATCGAAAGGCTGAAGGAAAAGGGCATGGACCTTATCATTTATGAACCCACCCTGGACAAGGATACCTTTGAAGGCGTGCCTGTCACCCATGACCTGGACGGTTTCCGGGCGAAATCGGACATCATCCTGGCCAACCGGGTGAGCGAAGATCTGCTGCCGGTGAAGGAGAAAGTGTATACCAGAGACCTGTTTTCAAGGGACTGAATGGGTCCGCTTTCGCAGGAAAACCTGAATGTGCTTCCGTTTTACCGAATTCCTGATACATTCCCCGTCCCATCACTATATCCATAGGAACAGCACTGGCGAAGTCCTCTCATCAGCAGGCGCCCATCCATGGAGCAGGAGAGAGGGAATGGAGACGGAGGCTGTTTCTCCTTCAGTGCACTGAAACCAATGAAATAAGGAACATACATCGGCCAGGGGGGTTGCAGGTGAATGGATTCCTCCCCTGTCACGTATGCATTTCCATATAAAAAGGCTTCACAGATTTCTGTGGAGCCTTTTTTGCATGGAGATTTTTATTTCCAATGGCTTTTGAGGCCGCCCAGAACGCAGACAGCCCAAGCCAAAAAGCAGGGAGACTCGTTTCTATCCAGCTGCTTAGCTTTTTTCAATCACCGGTTACAGAGCTTTTAGGGAGGAACATGGTGTTGGAAATCCAATCAATCCTTGCCCCATTATAATCCTGATATGACCGGTATAAACAGGTCCTCATCTTCCAGTGCTTTTTTCAACGCGTCTATACGAATTTTCGTATCTGAAGCATCTTTGCCTTCTTGTATTTCCGAATTATATTTTTCCTCCCAATAATCCAGCCAATAATTTAGATAGCGAAGTGTTACTAAACGCTGCGCTTCTCCTGTACCAATCAGCCCTAAAAGCACTTTCTTATCATTATCTGAGAATTCTTCCCATCCCTTCAAGTAAGTAAACTTATCACCATAAACTTCATCTTCCCATCTATATCCCTTAATAGAAATAATTTCTTCAGCTTCTCCTTTATATATAGGCAGACAGTAAATATGGTCTTCTTTTTCATCAATGACAATAAATCCTGATGCCCCATAAGAATATAGGCGATTATCTATCTCTATAGATGAAAATACACTACGGTCTAATGCGAATACATATTTTACATCTTGCAAAATGAATAAAGGATCTCCACCATCAAGCTGAAACCTGCCGTCATGAGAAACCTGCCTGACTGTTTGCCTTCCTTTAGGGTATATAGGTGCGTTATATTCATAAAATGCAAACAAAATAACACTCAGAACGAAAAATATCCCTAATAGATAAAAACATCCTTTCCTTTGACTCATGATATATCACACTCTATTCGAACATACCAGGGATAAGGGACCATCCTGCCCTCAAGCTCTTCTTTCCAAGCCAGATTATTAGCAATATCAATCATTAACTTGTCATAATTATGTTCATCAAAGTCATATACATCTCCACCAAAGATTGAAATATGCCATCCGTCTTCCTGCCTTTCAGCATGCATAGTTACATCCATTTTGCCAATGGCATTTCCCAAGTCACCGAACCCATTAAAATTTAATGTTTTATAAACGACATCAATACTTCTTCCACCAAGATATTCTGCATCACTGATCTGGTCTGCTATGAATTTTTGCATAACAGGATGTTGTACTAGTGCACTTGCAAATTCAGAATCAGACGAATAGTCCACTTCCCGTCCCGATCCCATATATCCATCCTTAAAGAATTTATAAGCCCAGGGATATTTATCTGCATTAACTTCTACACCTAAATTCAGCAGGAACGCAGGAATACCTCCGGTATCTTCTCCGCCACTATATTTTTCATTATTGCTAGATTTGCTCAATTTTTCTTGCACGATTTCCCGAATTTTATTCTCATCATTCCACTTAGCCCCCATCTGAGCAATATATTCACCTATCTTCTTATCGTTGGATATGCTTCCCACAATCATGCCTAATCCGGCTGCAATCATCTGTGCTTCGTCGGGATGATTTGCTGCCCAGCCTTTTGGCATATGGTTATGCAGGTATCCCATGGCATATTCCTGCACGCCACCGGAAAGGATGCCAGCAAGGGCGCTGCTTCCAGCCGCTTTGCTTGTCATGGCGCCAAGAAGGCCATGGAGGGCGGTCTTTTCTATGGAACCTTCACCCCAGCCGTTTCTTGCAGCCAGGTCGTGAATGGCTTCATTGCCTACGATACTCATTTCTTCTACCAGCTGTTTCCGCTCTTCTGCCTTTGTCTTGTCAAAGATGGTTTTCAGCTTGTTCAGGCTGTCCCTGGTATTTCTATCCAGTCCGGTGACATCCTGTTTCTGGTTCTTTGTATCGGTAATAACGATTTTCCCCGGTGCCATGGCCGCTCTAGTAGTAGAGTCAGCTTTTCCTTTGGTCGCTGCTGACGGCACACCTAAAAGACCTCTTTCATTAAGAGGAATTCGGTTGCCGTCGAAGGTTTCGGTAACTTTATCGCTTTCGTTATGGGTATTCGTCCCCGGTTCTTTGTCGTACTAGGCGTTTTAAGATACCTCCAAAATCTCCTCTTCAAGTTTCAATTTGTTTCTTCAATCGCATCAGCTTGTCCTTTTTATAATCGTCATATGACCAATTTGTTGTATCGGAGCCAAAGTTTACTGGAAAATTTCTAACAGATTTTGTCACACTATTATATAATCCATACCTATACACTTCCAAATTCTCTATACCGCCAATCCAAGTTTTTAAAGAGAAATTGTTATCTAAAATAGTAGCACCCCCACTTCCTATAGGCAAACGCTGTGCCAAAAGAATATTTCCCTGATTTCCGTATAAATGTATAGGGTAATCTTGCACCTCAATCGTTTCGCCGCTAAGCAATGAAAGCGCCTTGGATTTATTACTTCCGCTATTAATTAAAATTTGTTTTTCCTCTTGATTAAACCATCCTTCTAAAATATCCCTATATGGCAATGCTTGTACTAATTCATTCTTATATCCATCACTAAACATCAGCTTTTTCTCGCCTTGATTTTCAGCAGTATATAGAATTCCTTCGTGATAACTCAGCAAGGATGATTCTCTGCTTTTATCCGTAATAATGATCTTAGCTGATGTTAAATTCATTGGTAAAAGAAAAACCTGATTGTTATATGAAAAGAAGATTTGATTATTTTGGATTAAAAAACGACAATACGGAATTAAATACTCGTCACACAAAATCGGCTGTCCCAAAAGAACAAAATCATTTTTATAAAAACGACCAATCCGAATTGTATTTTCTGTCTCCCTATCTATGCCCCAAAAATACAAAACATCCTTATATATATATATACCTTGTACAATAATATTTGTTTTATTCGATAAAATATCCTTCCGGATTTTAATATAATCTTTGAAATCATTAGGATTCAGAAATATCCAATATTTCTCGTCCGTAGCATCATCACTCATAGAGGTGATAATAGTACCAGGCAATAACTTATTTCTACTACTATTATATTTTATCTGATAATAAATATGCGTTCCATAAATGCATATAAATATTCCCAAAACTATGCTAATTATTCTCTTCATCAGTATATGCCTTTCCTACAATTCTACTAATTACCAAGCCATCTCCATTGTATAGCTGATAATCTATCTCTAGAATTTTTTTTACTTCCCACGGCGATACCGCTTGCTGAAGTGCAGTCAGCGTAAGTGCAGTCTGGAAAGTAAGGTTTCCCTCAATAACTCCCTCTTTAATAGATTTCATTGTTGTACTAACACAATTATTGCCCACCAGTTTGTAATCGCTCATCCCATCAACCGAACGATAAATATAGTTAATCAATCGTCCCCCACCTAGCTTGATACTTTCTTCTTCACGCAAGGATCGTCTTATATAATTAGCATTTAAAAATTGATTATTATATGAGTTCCTAACCCCTTCTGCCGATACAATAACAGGATTAAGTATATAAACTATTTTATCTGAATACTCCGGATTGAAATTATTATCAATTACATACGTTCCTGTACCTACCGGTGTCTGACCTCTACCACTAATCGAGCCATGATTACCCCCATATCTTCCATAATTTCCCTCCTCAAAACTACCATCCTTATTTCCAATTGTCAAAGATGTATGTCCTAACCCTCTAGTCTCTACACCAATTGCAACACTATCTGGCGTAGTATCTTCATGCCCCTCTCCAATATGATTCCACTTTGTCGCCTCAAGGAAAATACCAGCCATACCGGAAATAGAAGCATCAGACGCTTTGCCAATTACTGTCCCCAGGCCTGCGCTGAGCCATTCTACCGCATCCGGATGGGTTCTCACCCATTCCGGAGATTTCGTGCGGTTCAGGTATCCCATCACATATTCATGGATACTTCCGGACAGGGCGCCTGCCAGAGTCTCTCCTGTTCCCATGTCTCCCATAAGGGCGCCAAAGGCTCCATGGAGAAGAACTTTTTCTGCGGAACCGTCTTTCCATCCCCTGCTTTCTGCATAGGCATGAATAGCCTGGTTGCCGTATTTCTCCATCATGCCCAGAAGTTCCTGCTTCTCTTCTACCTTGGATTTATCAAAGATTTCCCTCAGCCGGTTCAGGCTGTTTTCTGCATCCCGATTCAAGGTAGAAATATCCTGCCCCTGGTTCTTCTTGTCAGCAATAACGATCGTCCCTTTCGCAATGGCCGCTTTGGTAGTGCTGCCTGCCTTATCCTTCACGGTGGGACTCATCTGCGGCGTAAGGCCGCGGGTGTTGAGGGGCGTGGTGCTGTCTTTGGGAGCATAGGAGATGCCCATGCCGCCTGCTTTGTAGTCTGCCTTGTTCTCCACATCTTCCCAGCTCAAAGTACCGGTGCGGAGGGTGTTCTTGTCCGCATCGCCTTTGCTGTCTATGACGGCACCTTTGAGATGGGTATTATCCTTGACGGTAATGTCAAAGCCCTTGTCTCCGGCGTAAATGCCGGTCTGGTTTATCACACTTTCTTAATGGGAATCAGTGTGGGATTTACCGGCTGATGCGAGGCCGGATACTTTGCCGGAGGGGATATCATAGCCTAAAGAGATAAAGGATATTGATATTCTATTCTGCCTTCAGGAATCTAAGACTACCAATGATAATTTTATCACATATCACTAGTTTCAAGAATCTGCAAGCAATTGATTTAATTGATTTAGTCCGCTTATTCGAACCTCATACATCTTTTTCAGTGGTTCCTTTTCATCCGTCTGCCTGCGAACGAACGCCTCTTTCTTTGTTTCCCCTTCGACCTTAAGCATTTTATATATGCATATATCCTTATGAGTGGCATTGCTAAAATCATTATATACTTTTATTTTACTAACATATGACCCGGTTATTTCATTCAAACTACTAACAATATAGCTAAACTTCTCATTTGTAAGCGTATCATAATATGATTGATTGATGATTTTCACATTCGAGGTAAAAACAGGCAGCACGCCTGTTTTAGCATATCCGGTAATACCATATGTGTATATATAAGGATAGTCAAAATATAAAGAAAAGCAGTGGGCCTCAATAACAACATCGGTCAAATTGTCAATCAATACCATATTAGAAATTAATTTATATCTAAAATCGCCATAGTATTCTGTCTTATCTAATTTAAAAGAATTAACATTACAGAAGACAAGAATCACTGCCAGGATACACGAAAACAAGAGCCTCCAAATCAATTGCTTTGCTCCTTTCTCCCTTATGGATATGTATATTCTCATTATTAGCTTTGATTTATGCCCATTTTTTTAAGCATTAAATATTCCCAGTACATAACTTTCTCAGCCACCAAATCCCTGCATATAATCATCTAAATTTTCAATTGAGTATGAAACATCATAAGTAGTTTTATAGGCGAATGTTTCTTTTGCCCCGGACTGTTGTAATTCATAAGCCGCCTTTAAGAAATCGCCTAATACAGCTTCTTTTCGACCAAAATCATAATAATCCGTTATCGTTATTTTGGCCTGAACTTCACTATCAGTAATTTTAATAGATGCAATTGCCGTTGCACTACCTAACCCCAATGTAGTATCCAATCCTTTACTATAAAAGTTATAACTGTCCACATATGTAGGAATAGTGATGTTCCCATCTCTATATGCATTGCGAATCGTATTTGCTATAATGCATAAATTCATATTTTCATTATTTTTTAAAGCCTTATTTATCGATGAGGCTTCTCCAAATTCAACTATTCGTAATCCATCTTTATATTCAATGTTAGTAATGCCATGTCTATGGTCATCTCCATCAAGGTAATATCCCAAAAGGCTTGTAGCAACAGGCAATTCTCCATATTGACTTGCTTGCCCATATCTTTCTTTTAAAATAGTTTCATCATTACTAATATCATCAGGTGAATACGCCAAGGGATCTATTGATTGTTTTACTTCTTGATAAGTTTCTATATAAAGTTCTTTCTGTTGTTTCCAAGCCTCTTGTCTTTTATCTTTCGCATGCTCATTAAGTTCCAAGTTCCATTTAGCCCCCATTTGGGCGATATATCCGCCTATCTTCTTATCGTTGGAGATGCTTCCCACAATCATGCCTAATCCGGCTGCAATCATCTGTGCTTCGTCGGGATGATTTGCTGCCCAGCCTTTTGGCATATGGTTATGCAGGTATCCCATGGCATATTCCTGCACGCCACCGGAAAGGATGCCAGCAAGGGCGCTGCTTCCAGCCGCTTTGCTTGTCATGGCGCCAAGAAGGCCATGGAGGGCGGTCTTTTCTATGGAACCTTCACCCCAGCCGTTTCTTGCAGCCAGGTCGTGAATGGCTTCATTGCCTACGATACTCATTTCTTCTACCAGCTGTTTCCGCTCTTCTGCCTTTGTCTTGTCAAAGATGGTTTTCAGCTTGTTCAGGCTGTCCCTGGTATTTCTATCCAGTCCGGTGACATCCTGTTTCTGGTTCTTTGTATCGGTAATAACGATTTTCCCCGGTGCCATGGCCGCTCTAGTAGTAGAGTCAGCTTTTCCTTTGGTCGCTGCTGACGGCACACCTAAAAGACCTCTTTCATTGAGAGGAATACGGTTCCCGTCGCTGGTTCTGGTGACTTTATCGCTTTCATTATGGGTATTCGTCCCCGGTTCTTTGTCGTACCGGCTGTTTTCTTTAGAAGATGGGGTGTCTTTGTTTACATTGCCACCCAGTTTGGCCGTATAGGAAATACCGCTGCCGCCGGATGTGTAATCAGCCTTGTTCTCCACATCTTCCCAGCTTAAAGTACCGGTGCGGAGGGTATTCTTATCTGCACTGCCTTTACTGTCTATGACGGCACCTTTGAGGTGGGTGTTGTCTTTGACGGAAATATCATAACCTTTCTGGCCTGCATAGATTCCAGCCTGTTCTTTGACGGATGCATAGTCAGAATCCGTATAGCCTCTGGCTGTTTCTGCAGAGAGGTAGGGTTTGTCCGGCATTTTATGGCCTGCGCTGTCTTTGAATACATCACTTGCCAGGGCACCGCCTTTCACATCGCTTCTGCTCTTATAACTTTCGGTGTCCTGCAAACTTTCTATGCGGAGACTGCCGCCGGTTGTAAGCACTACTTTACCACCTTCCATGCGGCTTCCTGTCATGATTGTATCATTACCACCGGATACATGGAGGGTATTTTCTGCAGAAACTTCGCTTGCGGTATGGGTCAGAGATGCTGCATTCTCCATGCCTTTGGAGGATTGTCCATAAACCTTGACTCCTGAAAGGCCGCCAATACCCCAGGAGGTGGAAATGCCGCCGTTCTTTGTCTTTTCATGGATATCCATTTCACTTTTGTTTTCAGCAGCAGTCATTTGGATATCTTTCCCCGCTTCCAGGTCCACATCTTTGCCCTGGACCGTGGAGCCGTGGATGGACAGATTTTCTCCGCTTCGGATATCTGCCTTTTCTTTAGCAGTAAGGGTAGATGACTGTACCTGTGTCTCATAGGAAGAGGCTTTGGATGTAGAGGATACAGAGCTGAACCCCACATCCACCGCCAGGCCTGCTTTGATTTTGCCTGCACTGTCAAAATTACGAATAGCAGTACGCCCATTCATACCGGCATCAGCCAGATAGAGATTCTTCAGTCTTCCATCCTGCACCTCACCGGATTTCTGCAGAGGCTGAACTACGCTGTTCACACCGCTGACAAGGCTGCCTCCCAGAGATACGCTGAGCCCGCTTCTCTTGTACTCATGTTCTTCCCGATTGGTGTATTCATTGTCTTTACTGGTGATAGTCACGTTCTTTCCGCTAACCGCCAGGTCCTTACCGGCTGAAACATGGGAGGCTTCTATATCTGCATCTTTCCCTGCGCCGATACGAACGCTTCCTTCCACGCTGCCTATGGTGCTTCCTACCTGTTCTACGGCTTCACTGTCATAGCGGTCTTTTCTCTTTTCGCTGCCAATAGTAAAGCCCAGGCCGCCTCCGGAGAGGAGGCCCCTCTTTTTGACGGATTCCCGGTAGGTGCTGCCGCTTCTTTCTTCAGCGCTGTCGGCCTTGAAGTTTCTTCCGGCCAAGAGGGTGGTATCCTTGCTGCTGACGACGGCGCTTCCTGTGATGGTCATGTCTCTTCCGCTTTCCATATGGGTTTCATTCCCGGAGATAAGGCTTCCCCTCACGGTGTCTGTCTTTCCTGCTTCATAGATGTCCTTGGTCTTGGAAGAAAGAAGGCCGGATACGTGGGAGTGGTATTCGTGGATGGTTTCGTGATGTTCCTTTTCATCCATCATAGAGATATCTTTACCGGCAGTCAAGGAGATTTTTCCCTTTTCGGAAGTGATGCCGCTGCCTTTCAGGGAGATGTCTTCTCCTGCTTTAAGGCGCACTTCTCCTGCAGAGGAAATCAGGGTGCCTTTCACTGCTTCATCTTCTGTTTTGAGACGCTGGTAGTAGGAGCCCTTTCTTTTCCCTACGGACGCATCTTCTGCATAAAGGTCTTTTTCTGCAGTAAGGCGGATGTCTTTCCCTGCTGTCAGTTCTGCTTTATTATCCGCTTTAAGGGATGCGCCGGAAAGGGTGATGGTATTTCCTGCACTGAGGGACAGATTTTTAGCAGAAGCTTCCGCTTCGGTATACTTTCTTTCATGGATGGCTGCCGCCGAATCGCTGAAGGTGACGGCCACGTGCTTTTCCCGGGACAGGGCTTCCATGGAAATATCTTTTCCTGCCTCCATGGCAAGGGTTTCTCCTGCCGTAAGGCTGCCGCCCCTGTTTTGGATGGAGTCTCTGGCGGAAAGGGTCATGTCCTTTCCAGCTTCCATGCGGGCTGTATTTCCCAGGGCAGACTGGTAGAGTCCAGGGCTTCTGTCTTCTGTCTTTGCCGTTTCATTGGTTATGTTTCCGGCTTCCAGGGAGAGGCTGTCTTTGGCGGAAATGGTACCGCTCCGGTTCAGGATATCTTTTTCCGCTTTCACGGTCACCTGCGTCCCTGTGATGGTGCCTTCTCTGTTTTCAATAGTATGTGCTGCCAGGGAAAGGGTATGTCCTCCATGCAGGGTGCCCAGGTTTTCCAGGGTCTTTCCGGAGTAAATTTCCACATCGCTTCCGGTGATGACGGCGCCTTTAGGGGTTATATCATTTTCCGAGAGGCGGGCCAGGTAGATTTTCGGGACCAGTACGTCTTCCCCGTTCACCCTTTCCTTCACCAGCCAGAGGATGTCACTGGTCAGAGCGGCGGTCTGTTCTTTGGAAAGTTCCACGCCCACGGAAAGATGAAGTGTCTCCGCCTGGGTCACACCGTTATCCATTAATTTTTTGAAAGTTTCCATGCTGCTTCCTGTGCCGGAAAGGTAGGGATTTCCCGTAAGGGCAAGGAGCTGTTCCTGTACGAGCCGCTGTTCTATCCATCCGTCGCCCAGCTTTTTGGATACCTTCTCGGGATCTGCTTTGACCCGTTCCAGCAGGTAGTCACTGGAGAGGAAATTCCTGTAGTTTGCATAGCGGGGATCTGTTTCGTATAGATACCGGGCGCTGGGGTCCCGGGTAAGGGTATAGAGGCGGCTTTCTTTTTCCAGGAAGGAAAGGCCTTCATTGTTATAGGCGGGGTTGTTTTCAGACGCACTTTTCCCGTCCAGCGGGTTTTCTTTCTTGAAATCCGCTTTCTTGTCCCTGTTTTCGTATACCTTCCCATCCGCTTCCAGGGTGCGGTTCTGCACACTGCCATGGAGGCTTTGGATGGTGGTCTTTCCGTTCCCGCTCATGACGGAGAGCCGTTCTGTATCATCGCCGGTTTCGTCATGGACTTCGTGGTTTTCATAGGGAAGGACGGTCTTTCCATAAACCATGTGGCAGTGAAGATGCATCCTTGTATGTTTCTTGTATTTCCAGTAATGGTTGTCATGGCCCAGGTCGTCATAGTGGATGGTGCCCTGGTAGCCGGTGTTCTCTATATCTCTGCCTGCAGTCACAGAAAGATTTCCTGCGGCCGCCATGGTGCTGTAGTCGTTATGGATTTCATTTCCTGCCTGGATAGTAAGATTGCCTTCTGCCATCAGGCGGCTGTCATTGGTTTCTTCTTCAATAACACCGGTGTGGATGGTACGCTTGAATTCCCGGCGGGCGTCATAGTAGTTCTTTTCCTGGAGGTGGGGAATGCGATAGGCTATATCCTCATAGGTCACTTGCCAGCCTGTTTTCATTGTTTCTTTGTCGTTGATAATGTCCTCCGCTTCCACCGTCATGTCTTTCCCGCTTTCTATGGTGCTGGAGCGGTTATGGAGGATGTGGCGGGCCGTAAGGTGCATGCTGTCTCCGGAGGAAAGAAGGGCGCCTTCTTTATAGCCGCTGCCGTTCCGGTTATACAGGTTTTCTGCTTCTATGGCCAGTTCTTTCCCCGCAGCCAGGAGACCGTCTTCATTGGTCATATTTCCTTCTTCGGAGAGGCTGAGGTTTCCGGTGACATAGACGCCGCCCAAACTTTGGTTGATGAAATCACGGCCCGTAAGGGTCATGTCTCCACCCACACCCAGATAGGCGCTGTCTTCATTGGTGAATACATCCGCCCGAGCCTTAAGGTCTCCCTGTACGTCCATGCTGCTATGGCTGTTGGTGAAATATGCTGCAGTAATAGAGCTGTTCCTGCCTGCATGGAGAAGGCTGCTGTTTGTATTTTCCAGTGTATCAGCCTTAATAGTCACATCTTCGTTTCCATAGAGGCTGGCGCCGTCATTGGTGAAGGATACCGCCCGGATATCTACCTTCTTTTCCCCATGGAGAAGCCCGCTGTCACTATTCTTGAGGGTTTCTGTATCCAATGTGAAATTTCCTCCGGCTGTCATAGACGCATGACGGTTATCCAGTGTGATGGTCTGAATGTCCATGTCTCCGGCAGATGAAAGGAGGGCATCTTCATCCTGTGAAAGGGAAGAGGCCCTGATGGAAAGGTTCTTTCCGGCTTTCAGGGCGGACTGGTGCTGGATGAGGTTTCCTGCCAGGGAAATATACATATTTCCTTTGGCTTCCAGTACGCCCGTTTCTTCATTTTCCAGATTTTTGGCTGACAGTGTGACATCTTCTTCTGCACCTGTCTTTCCTGTATTGGTGATGGTATCTTCCGCAGTCAGTTTGATGTTCTTTCCGTAAAGCTCGCTTCTGTCATTATGGATAGAGCGGCCATAGAGGGAAAGGTTCTCTGCTTCCCTGCCGTTCAGTCCATCTCCCATAAGGCGAATATCTCCCATGCCATGGCCGAAGCGGATATATCCATTTTCCATAGAGGAAAGGGGAGCTGCCGCAAGGGTCACATCTTTTACGTGAAGGAATCCACCGCCATTGACAGAGATGCCGTTGGGGTTGGCAATCACCAGGGAAGCGGGACTGCCTGCTACTTCTATATATCCCATAAGGCGGCTTTCTGTATGACCGGTGACTTCATTCAGGATCAGGCGGGCTCCTTTTCCGTAGATTTTCATATTCCTGTCAATATAGCCGCCCAGGTCTGTTTTGGTATAGTGGGAGGCGTTGTTCAGGATGAGGCCCCTCTGTTTCACGTTAAAGTCATGGTAGAGGTTGCGGGAAACACCATTTCCATCAGCTTCTGCAATCTGTACCAGGTCCACGCCATTGGCGGCATGGTCAATGATAGGTTTATATTTCCCTGAAGCTGTCTCATCAGCGGTGAGCGGCAGGTCATGGTCTTCCGCTTTATCTGCTTTCACCGTATCTGCTGTATCCGGCATGGAAGGCAGGGATGGAGTTTTCAGGTCTTCTGCTTTTCTAGGCGTTTCCGGATCCGGCTTCCCTTCCGGTCTCACCGGATTTCTTTCCACAAGAACCAGGCTTTTCTCGTCTTTTGCCTTCAGGTTGTCCCTGCTTCCGGTAATCCTTTCTCCTGTAAGGCTGATGGTGCCTTTATCTGCGGAGAGGGCACCGGACAGGTGGATGCTGCCGCCCGCTTCTCCGGTCATGCTGTTTCCTGCTTCCAGACCGCCGCCCAGTTCGGCATTGTCACGAACCGCAAGGGAAATGTTGTCTGATGCGGACAGGGTGCCCCTGTTTTCCAGGGAGCCTCCCTTTATGGCAAGGGAGGCGCTGTCGGTCTTAAACTGACCGCTCCCCTCTGTTTCTTCGTAGCTTTCTCCGGCGCTGATAATTCCTGTATTGGTAAGGGCACCGGCAGCGGAGAGATGGATGTCTTTACGAGCCAGTATGTCCATGCTGCCATCCAGGCTTCCTTTGGAGGAGGTAATGGAAATGGTGCCGTCAGAAGTGATGGCTGTGGCGTCTGTATCCCCGTCCTCTCCTGCTATATCGTGGGATTTCAGTTCGATTTTCCCTTCGTTGGTAAGTACCAGGTCTTTGGAGGCATGAATGGTACCGCCCACATTAACGCCCATACCGGCAGCGGTGCCTACCAGATAAATGCTTCCTGCATACATGCCGCCCAGGGCGCCTATGTCCAGGGAGACTCCTTTTTCGTCATTGTCTTTGACTGCCTCCATGGTGCCTGTGTCATAATGCACCCTGCCCTGGCCGACAGTCACATGGATGTCATCTTTAGCAAAGAGGGCGCTGTTAATGGCTGCTGCCCGGCTGTATATATCCAGTTTATCTGCCCTGCCGTAAAGAATCCCGCCTTTGTCGTCATAAACCGGTGTATTTCCTTTCCCTTCCACGGAAATAGTCCCGGTCATGTCAAAGCCGGAGAGTGTGCCGTTTTCTATGACCGGCCGTCCTGCGGCCAAGGTGGCTCTTCCCACATTAATGAAACCGAAGCCGTTTCCTGTAATGCCATTGGGGTTGGCAACGATAAGGTCCGCCCTGCTGCCTGCAATTTCCATCATGCCCTGAAGGTGGGTGCTGTCTTTACCCAGGGTTTCCACCAGGATGGTCCGGGCAGCATTTCCTGAAAAGTTACGGTTAGCAGGAATGGCACCGGCCAGCTTTGTCATCGCCGCTTCTTTTTGGGCATTGTTATTGAATACGATTCCCTTTTCATCTACATTGAATGCATCAAAGCGATTGTGGGAAAGGCCTTTGTCATTGGGGCCCTCGATTTCTACAACGGCGGCTCCGGTAGAGGCAGTAGAGAGGGTAATGCCGCCCCGGGGAGTGATGGCCGCGGCAAAGGAGGTCACCACCCCGGAAAGGTAAAAAGAAACAGCCAGGGACAAGGATATCCATCGTTTTCCTGTCTTCATTCTTCTATAGGTGCTGCTTTTGTTTCTCATCATCGCCACTCTCCCCAATCCTTTTCCGGCTGCCGACCAGATGGTTTTGCTTTTTAATTTCTATCATGTCAAATTTCTGCTGAAATAAGGAAACAGTAGGTTCTCTTTGCCGTTTGAAAGCCTCCCGGCTTTTCTATAGGCCATCCGATAAACCCGTCATACCGGAAGGGCCCTTTTTCTCCCCTAAAACCTAAAGCGCAGCCGGTCAGCTCTTTCCCCAGGAGGTATTCCGTAGAGGGACCGTAAACCCTTCCATAGTCCCAGGCACCGTAGATTTCCTGCCCGCTCTTTCCCAGGGGAAGGGCCAGCTCATTTCTCATGACCACGCCGCTTTCCGCCGCCAGGGTATTTTCACCGTCAAATCCCCGAACGCTATATCTTCCTCCGATAGAAAGAAATTCGCTGCCATACACCGGCTGGTTGGCTTTCTGGAAATAGAGGTCCATGGTATAGCGCAGGCGGTAATTTTCTGTCACCGGAACCGGCGTCGTGATATGCAGAGACCCCAGGTACATGTTGTAGCGGGTCGTGGCCTCTCCGGCCATGCCGTCCGTAGGGCCGGGATCTGCCATCCACGGTACGCCGCGCCTGTAGGTAAGTTCCCCTTCCACCAGACTTTCTTTGATATATCTCTTATGGCGAATCCCCAGTTCCAACGCCGTGGTCTTCTGCCGCTGCACTCCGATTTCTGTACCGTCGATATAGCTGTGTCTGGTCTTATGGAGGATGCCTGCCAGGAGGTCTGTTTTGCTGTATGCCTTTCTCTGCAGCAGGTGGGACCAGGTCAGACGAGTTCTTTCCAATTTCCCGCTGGAAATGAATGGAACCACGCTGTAGTCCACGGTCTGCCGGTAATCGTCATGGGCATAGGACAGGGTCATTCTGTCTTTACCCAAAGGAATGTCATAGAAAAGATTCACCCCATGGGTGCCTTTCCTGTCACTGCCGGGCTCTGCATCTCCGTTCCAGCTGAAATAGAAAAGGTCATTCATGGACAGGGGATTAGAAATCCGAAGGCCATAGGTCTGCTGCAGTTTGCCCGTCTCCTTCATGCCGCTGTTGTCCAGGGTCATGAAAAGGGATACCGGTCTTTCCCGCTGAAGCTCAATAAGAAGTACGCTGTCCCCTTCCTTCTCTCCCGGTTCAATGCGAATATGGGCTCTCTGTCCCGGTACATGATTGAAATTATCCAGCGTCTGCTCTAGGCCTCGGATGTTCAAGAGAGAGCCTTTATGGACAGCCGCCGCATTCCGCCAGGTGCCCCAGGTATCCGGAGAAAAGCGGATATCTGAAACAATACCGGGAAGGAGGGTGAAATAAAAGGTCCCTTTGGACAAATCCTGGGGTTCGATGTAAACCCGGCTGGTCACATAGCCCCTGTCCATGATTTCCTTATTGATGGCCGTTTCAAGGGCCTGAATGCCTTTTCGTCCTATGCGTTTTCCTTCAAAGCCGGAAAGGAATGTATCCACCCAGCTGAATCGGTGAGAAAAAGAAGAGGGCTTCAGGTACAGATGTTTAAGCAAAAAGCCCCCATCCTCTTCGGGTAAAGAAAAAGCTTCCAGAGAAGCAGGAGAAGAATCCGTCCGCGTCATGATGTCACGCAAACGGTATTGGTTTTCTTCTTCCCTGCGTCTGGAAGCAATGTCCTGACTTTTCTGTGTAATGATATCTTCCTGCCGGCTGACAGCACCCTCGGGCCCTGCCGCCTGGGCAGAGCCCATAAGCAGCCAGCATACAAGTGCTGCCACACCTGAAACAAACCATGGTCTTCCGTTCATCATGTAATCCCCCGATTCATTATGAACCACCCTCAGCCGGTTATGTATCGAATTAGCCTCTCTCTAAGTTATTTCTTAAACAGAATATATACCATTCTTTCTAAATTTGCAAGATGGTAAAAACAGAGCAGAAATTATAATCCAGATCCATATCTCCAAATGTTATTGTCCATTCTACATGTTAATAAATACTGCCAGCCGAAGAAAGTACAGTCTGCCTGTATCCTTTGATATGCCGCGTTTCTCATATCTGGAATTCTTATTGTTCTTTATCCATTGAAATGCATCATTATATTTTAATTAGAATCTACTATCATTAGCGGCAAGCGAATTTCTTCATTTGTAACCACTCAAATCATATCCAATTTCTCAATTTGCTGATGATACTTTCTATCCACTCTCCCTCATGACTATATCCATAGGAGCAGCACCGGCCAGAGATGTGCAGGTTAATGGATTTCTCCCCTGTCACGTATGCATTTCCATATAAAAAGGCTTCACAGATTTCTGTGAGGCTTTTATGGTGCTGATTTTCATGGTGCAGAGCCCGGGGCAGCGGGCTGCAGGATCGTCATTTATGGGAGACTGCCTGGGAAGAGTCAGGATGAATATGGCAACAGTGGAAAAGAGCAGGAAACCGATTTGGTTTCCTGCTTTTTTTATTTGCCCTGCCACACAGGGTCGTCTTTGATTTTCTTCTTTCTTTCGAAGGTGGTGGCGTTGTCCATGTTGATAGCGTAGTCCTTCGAGGAGAAGTCATACTTGGACTGGTAGAAATTGGTCTTTGCCTGCCAGATGCCGGTGACGGTGTCGAAGGCCAGGTCGTTGGTGAAGACCTGCTGCTCATGGGATTTCAGAGCAGGCATGAGTTCCGGATGGGCGGCCTGGTAGTCCGGCGAAAGGTAGACGAAGAAGGGAATGTGTACCATGTCGTAGTAGAAGGGGGAGGTGGTGTGGTAGTGCTTCATATTTTCGCCGTGGTCGGAGAAGTAAATCATGGATTTCAGGTTCAGGTTGGCCTTAGCGTATTCGAAGATGTCCTTCATCACCTGGTCGTCGTAGGCGATGGTGAGGTCGTAGTCATGGTAGGGGTCTTCTTTGGAAATGCCCAGTTTGTCCCGCAGGTTCACAGGCACCCGGGCAATGTAGGTGTAGTGGCTTCCATCGATGTTGATGAAGATAATCCGCTTTTTGGCAGGCGGCAGTTTCTTCAGCACTTCCAGGGTGTAGCCGTCATAGTTCTTTTCCCAGTAGGAGTCGTCGCAGCGTTCTGCAATCATGGTGACGCCGGCGCTGGACATGGAACTCCGGTTATGGAAGGAAATCCAGTCGGTGCGGTAGCCGGCGGCTTTGGCCACGTCCACCATGCTCACCACGTCTTCAAAGGACATATCGCTGTACTGGTTGGCGCTGGTCATGGCGTAGGACAGGGAGAAAAGGGTATTGGGGAAATTGGAGTAGGCCTTGTATCCCAGGGCGAAGTCCTTTGACTTGGCCATTTCCGAAAGCCAGGGGGTGGTATTTTCGGGATAGTCCGGCGTAAAGGCCTTCATGTGGTCCCTGTTGGCGCTTTCGCCGATAATGACGATGTGGGTGCCTTCATCAATGCCGTTTTCCGGATTCGGCGCAAGGAAAGTCATGGTTTTCACATTTTTGTCCAGGTTGTCATTGAGCTTCTGCAGGAGCTGGAATTCGCTGCCCGAGGAGTTCAGGGCTTTGAAGATGGTGGCAGGAAATACATGGGTAATCTGCCGGTAGAATCCGCCGAAGAAGAGGACGGAAATCACAAGAAGCCAGACAGGGAAGGATTTCCCGCTGCCTCTAAAGATATTTCCTTCAAAACTGCGAGCTCTTTTCATCATGGAGCGGGACAGGACGACGGCGCAGGAAATGACGATGCCAAGGGCAATGACCGCCATTGCCAGGTGCATGGGGGAACCCATGGTGCGCAGAAAGTCTTTGATTTCCTTCAAGTGGGTGGAGCGTACGGCCATCATGGCAAACATATCCATTTCACCGCCGAAGAGGACGTAGTAGCCGATGTAGATGAAAGGAATTATCACCATGAAGAAGGTGTACACCCCGGCAATGACTGTCCACAGGGAGGAGAACCGTTTCCTGCGGGCCGTGAGGGCGGTATACACATAGGGCAGCGCCATAAGGAGGCCACCCAGCACGTAGTAGTCGCCCAGGTGCTTTTTCTCCGGCAGGGAAGCAAAGCCGTAGGCCCAGGTGAAGGTGCCCATCCAGAGAAGGGGCAGAATCACCGCCCAGGGAAGGAGGGCCTTCAGATATTTCCTGTTCATCACGGTAAAGAGACCGAAGGATACGATCAGGAAGACCAGAAGCGCCGCCCCCAGCCGGGGCTGTACGTAGCTGTGGATGTCGGGAAAGTCCCCGCCCAAATAGAGCAGCGCCATAATCACCAGAGACGTGGATACCACCCAGGAAAGGGCGGATAAAATCACTTGTTTCACCATGCACCTCGCGTAAGAAATCTGTAAAAAAGATATGAAATATCTATAAATTATACCACAAATTGACCGGCAGTTCACATGATTTGGTGAGTCCTTTTGTACCAAGCCGGCAGGAAACGATTCGCAAAAGGGCTGCCAGAAAATGATTTCCATTTCCTGGCAGCCCCTTTTTCACGGGATATGACAGAATTTTATTTTTCCAGGTTCAGGTCCATGGACGGAACCGGTGCTACCGGTTTTTCTTCCGGCAGGCCGTTTTCCAGGATGTGCATGAACTGGTCGCCTGTAATGGTTTCTTTTTCGTAGAGGTACTTGGCCAGGGCATCCAGCTTAGAACGGTTTTCTTCCAGGAGCTTTACTGCCTTTTCGTGCTGTTTCCTGATGAGTTCGGAAACGGCGCGGTCGATGCGGGCCGCGGTTTCCGGCGAGCAGGCCAGGGTGGTGTCGCCGCCCAGGTACTGGTTGGTCACGGTTTCCATGGCCACCATGCCGAATTCGTCGCTCATGCCGAAGCGGGTAATCATGGCCCGGGCCAGCTTGGTGGCCTTTTCGATGTCATTGGAAGCGCCGGAGGAGGAGGTGTGGAATACCACTTCTTCTGCGGCCCTGCCGCCGGTGAGGGTGGCAATCTGGTCGAGGAGTTCTTCCTTGGTCATGAGGTAATGGTTGCCCTTGTCCACCTGCATGGTGTAGCCCAGGGCGCCGCTGGTGCGGGGGATAATGGTAATCTTCTGCACCGGTGCGGAATGGGACTGAAGGGCTGCCACCAGGGCATGGCCGATTTCATGGTAGGAAACCACGCATTTTTCCTTGTCCGAAAGGATGGCGTGCTTCTTTTCGTAGCCGGCGATAACCACTTCGATGGAGGCTTCCATGTCTTCTTCCGTAGCATAGCTGCGGTGGTCGCGGACGGCCCGAAGGGCTGCTTCGTTCACGATATTGGCCAGTTCGGCGCCGGAAGCGCCGGAAGCCATACGGGCCACTTTGTTGTAGTCGATATTGGGATCGTGCTTGATTTTCTTAGCATGCACCTTGAGGATGGCTTCACGGCCCTGGAGGTCCGGCAGGCCTACCGGCACCTGCCGGTCGAAACGGCCCGGTCTGGTGAGGGCGGGATCCAGGGATTCGGGACGGTTGGTGGCTGCCAGAATGATGACGCCTGTATTGTCTTCGAATCCGTCCATTTCCGTAAGCAGCTGGTTCAAGGTCTGTTCTCTTTCGTCGTTTCCGCCGATAGCGGCGCCGCCGCGCTTCTTGCCGATGGCATCGATTTCATCGATGAATACGATGCAGGGCGCCTTTTCCTTGGCCTGTTTGAAGAGGTCACGCACCTTGGCGGCGCCCATGCCGACGAACATTTCAACAAATTCGGAGCCGGAAATGGAGAAGAAAGGAACCTCCGATTCACCGGCCACGGCCTTGGCCAGCATGGTTTTGCCGGTGCCTGGCGGCCCTACCAGAAGAATGCCCTTCGGCATTTTGGCGCCGATGTCCTTGTAGCGGCTGGGGTTATGAAGGTAGGAAACCACTTCCTGCAGGCTGTCCTTCGCTTCATCCTCCCCTGCCACGTCCGCAAACTTGATGCCGTTGGTGGGCTTGACGAAAATCTTGGCGTTGGATTTCCCCATGCCGAACTGCATGGCCCCGGGGCCGCCCATATTTTTCATAATTTTCTTATTCATGTAATGGCCGATGCCGAAGAAAATCAGAATCGGCAGGATCCAGCTGAGGGCGAAATCAAGGAGGGGGTTCATGGGGGTTACAATTTTGCCGGTGAAATCGGCGCCGGACTTATGGAGCCGGTCCACCAGCTGGGGATCATTCATGGGGGCCGTCTTGTAGGCCTGCTTGTCCCCTTTCTTGGTGAAGATGATCTGGTCCTGCTCCACCTGCACCTTGTCGATTTCCTTGTTTTCCGTCATGGTCATGAAGCTGGAGTAATCCACGCTCTTCACTTCATTGCTCTTGAACATGGGCATGATGAGGGAGTTAAAGAAAATGATGACCAGGAATATGATGGCATAGTAGGCCAGGATAGGTCGTTTGGAAGGCTTAACTTCTTTCAATGTATTTCCTCTCTTTCTTATTGATTTTCAATGCCGTGCAGGAAAAATGTTTCCCAGTACGCCGGAAGGCTGGCGGAAGCCACCCGTCCGTGACATTCCCCTTCAAAAAGGGACCACATGGCGCCTGCAAAAAGCTCCGTCATCACGGAAGCGGGAATGTCCACCCGGAAAGCACCGGATTTCTGGCCCCGAAGGAAGAAATCGGTCATCTGCCGGGTATAGGTTTCCTGGCACCAGCTGTCGATACTGCCTGTCACATTGCCGTAGCAGAGGAGCATGAGATACTCCTTGTTATCGCAACAGCAGCAGATGATGTCCCGAAGGCGGCTTTTGGAATCGCCCTCTTCTTCATTCACCAGTTCCATGAGGAAAGAAACCTTCTCCCTTGCCTTCTCACTGAGCAGGCGGGACAGATTGTCCCGGGAGCCGTAGATCCGGTAAAAGGTGGCCTTGCTGATACCCGCCGCCTCCGCCAGTTCCTTTGCCGTGCGGCGGGGATTGATACAGAAGGCAAGGGCCAGTTTCTTCAATTCCTCTTCTCTGCTTTCTGTGTCCATTATACACCTCTTTTATCTCATAAAAATATCTTTATACCATTTTGAGACTTTATAGTCTCTTTTGAGATAATCATAACACGACACATGTATCCAGTCAACAGCAGTCATAAAAAAAAGGCTGTGAAAAAATGATTTACATTTTTTCACAGCCCCTACAGGATTTATTCCTTTATCATATATGGTTCAAGCAGGTTTTTAATATCGATTTCCATGTACTTCACGGACTGCTCGGTCAGGTTCCAAGAGCCGTTCATCATGCACCAGATGGTAAGTGCACCGAAGAAATGGCTCATCATGAGCTTGGCCAGCGTATCCACCGGCGCGTCTTCCGTAAGTTCTCCTACCCCGGTGCCCTGCCGGACGGCGCAGATTTTCATAAGGGCGCCGTAAATATTGTACAGAGCGGCCTTGGCCTCCGAATCCTCTTCTTCCGACTCCATGGTTTCCCGGATCCACTGCCTGATGAGGCGGACCCCCGCCCAGGCGGCGTCCTTGCAGAGAGCGGTTACATAATAGTAGCACCGCTCATCCACCGGCCCGTCAAAATGGATGGATTTTTCCGTAGTCGCCTGACAGGACTGGAAGGACAGCTCCGCCACCACATCTTCCTTGCACTTGAAATAGTGGTAGAAAGTTCCTTTGGCCACGCCGCTGTCCCTGGTTATATCTTCCACGGAAACCTTGTCAAAACCCCTTTCGCCGATGAGCCTTTTTGCCGACTCCAAAAGTTTTGCCCTGGTCCTCTCCGCTTTTTTCGTTAATCCCATAACATCCTCCCGGTCATATCAATTTTTGACCCATTTTCAACCGTTGGTCACTTTTATAGTATACAGGATATAGACCATGCTCGCAATGGTGAAATGTGATGCAGGGGCCCGCGGCCCCGGATTCAGAGGGGGGGCGCCTTTGGGCGCTAAGGGGCGCGGCTGCGCCGCAGGTTATAGCCGCCTTGCGGCGGCAGGTTGTGTAGAAAGGCTGCAGAAGGAAAGGTTCAGAGGGTGGGAGGAAGTTTGACGGGGCTTCGCCCTGAAGGTTCTTAGGGAAGCGCTGATTAAATCGTTATCGGATTTCATTCTTGGATTTTTATTCAATGCAAGGAATAAGTCGACGCGAATAGCCAGCTATTTAAGGAGGCTGATGACGCAGCATTGGATAAAAATACATATGAAATTCGATTCTGCGAATTAATCAG
>ERZ857775.1388-NODE-1388-length-28636-cov-17.540289_pt1 | contig 28636 bp, 19 predicted proteins | sample MGYA00519698_ERZ857775 | MGnify/ENA primary metagenome ERZ857775 (study PRJEB31778, sample SAMEA3449363) | human gut metagenome | biome: human gut; feature: human-associated habitat; material: faeces | place: United Kingdom | collected 2010/2012 ...
CGCAGGAAGCTTGGATACGCCTAGGCGCGGTCCAAGAAATCGTCCGCACCCCCATACGGGAGAAAATCAACGCTCATGAATGTGACAAAGGGACTGCCCCTTTGTCACATCCGGGACCGGCCCTAGACCGGCTTGACCTCCAGCTTTATCCCCTCGGCGCAGGAGTCGCCCAAAACATCCGAAAGGGCCCAGGTCGCATATAGCGGCAAATAGAGAACCGCTCCGTTGCGCTCAACGTTGCCTCTCGAGAAAACAATCCCGAGCCTTACGCCATATTCAGCCGTATCAAGCACATGACCGAGCGCAGCGTGCGCGTGGTAATAGGAGCCCGATTTAACCTCGATCGGAACAGCCGTCCCATCCGGTCCGTCGACCACAAAGTCCACTTCACCGCGCTTTTTTGTCTGATAGTAGTAAAGCTGGCGATTTTGGGCAGCCAGCTGCTGGGCCACCACGTTTTCGTAAATGCCGCCCAGATTGGGCTCCTTGCTATCAAGATACGCCGCTTGGGCGACTCCAACGGGGTAGCGCGCCATCAACATGCCCGTATCCGATTGGTATAGCTTGAACTGCGATGGCCGTGCCGTCTTGAGCAGGGGCGACTTTGGCTCGGTTACGATATCGGCTTTGAGAGCAACGCCGGCATCGACAAGCCAGACAAAATCTCGCTGGTACTTCTCATAATGCGCCTTGGGGTCAATGGAATTGAGCACGAAACGCTTGTGTTCGCCCTCAAGCATAATGGGGAGCTGATCGTAGATGCTCTGCACCTGAAGGGCACGCCCGCTTGCATACTTGGAAATATCCCGTCGGTACTGTTCGTTGAGCTCTGACTGTAGCTGACGAACAGAGGCAAGGTCGCCCTGCGTGTCAAGGAAACGCTGCACGACCTCCGGCATTCCGCCGACAACGGTATAGGTCCTGAAGTTTGCCATCATCGCGTCATGAATGTAATCAGGAATGGGCCTCTCGCTGATACACGCGTTACGTATCGTTTGGCGAGCCCCCTCGCTCACCCCGGTTGCCCAGCAAAACTCCTCAAAATCGAGCGGGAACATCCTAAGCTCGTGGACATACCCCACGGGATATGACCTGACGCCCTTGAACTGAGTCCCGAGCATTGACCCCGAAAACGCCCAGCGGCACCTCCCGTCCTCAACAAGGAACTTTGCCATCGTCATGATGTCGGGGGCCTCTTGGACCTCATCGATAAACACGAGCGTTTTGCCTGGTGCAATCGACTTTCCCGAAAGAAGCGTCACCCTGCTGATGAAATCATCGGCATCCCGCGCCTCGAGAAGAGCATCTTTTGCCTGGCGATTTTCCATGAGGTTAAGCTCGATGTAGGTTGCATGGTTGGCTTTGCCAAATGCGCGAATCGAATAGCTTTTGCCAATCTGGCGAGAACCCGTAATGAATAAGGCCTTTTGCTCGGCAGACTTCAGCCAACGCTCCAGCTCTACCGCTATTTTCCTGCGCAGCATAGGCTCTCCCCTCAGTGTCATCAAATTAAATGCAAAGTTTTATACGCTTGATTATCGATGAAACGCAAAATTTTTAGAACCTAAAATCGGATGAAATGCAGAGATTTGAGATTACAAGCATAATAGAAGGGGCACCACCGGCGAATGTGACAAAAGAACTGTCCCTTTGTCACATTGCGCTCGACTACTCGTCGACGATCTCGGCAAGCCAGACGTTCAGCGTATCGACCTCGGGACAGCAGAACTTTGCCGTACCAGGCTCGTTGCCGGGCACGGTTCCGCCATAGCGCAGGATATCGATATAGGGAAAGCCCACATGGCAGGCCATGGCACACATCTTGCCGCGGTCGCGGTCAAAGTCGAAGACGTCGCCCGGCTTGTGACCATGGTGGCAGCGGCACGCACCCAGCTGGTCCACGCAGCTCACGCGGATACGCGGACGCTTGCCACGCGGCGCGCCGAGCGGCTTGCCCCCGCCCGCAGGCTTGGCGCCGCCCTCGCCAGCATTACTCATGGTCAATCACGTCCAGGCAGGCCTCGATGGGAAGGCCAGCCGACTTATCCTCTTGGTCGGCATTGCGCTCGATAAGCTCAGCCACCACGCGCATGGCATCGGACGTCGCGCGCTGCAGACTCCAACCTGCCATAACGCGGCCGACGAGCACCGCCGAGAACGTGTCGCCCGTGCCCGGGAAATAGACCGGGATCAGGTCGAAGGGAATCGTGAAGTACTCCCCCGCCACATGGTCGTAACCGATGACGACATTCGCACCGTCGACCACAGCGCTCGTAATGACCACCGACTTGGCGCCCAGGGCACGCACGGCATCCACAAGAGTGCGGCCCTCATCGGGCGTGATTTGCTCGGCAATGGGCGTATCGGTGAGCAGGCACGCCTCGGTGTAGTTTGGCACCGCATAGTCGGCGCACTCGAGCAGGCTGCGCATGAGACCGATCGTGGACTCGGGCACGCCGGCGTAGAGCTTGCCGTTGTCGCCCATGATGGGGTCGACGAACACCTTGGTGCCCTTTTGCGCGCGACGGTGGCAGAAGTCCGAAATGATGCGCGTCTCTTCCTCGGTCACGATAAAGCCGGTAGAGATGGCGTCGAACTCAAAGCCGAGCTCCTCCCAGATGGCGAGGCTCTGGCGCACGTACTCGGTGGTGTCGTGGATGTAGAACTTGGGATAGTTGAGCGTATCGGACACAAGTGCCGTCGGCAGGTTGTGGATGCGGTAGCCCATGTGCGACAGCACCGGCAGCATGGCGGAAAGCGCGACCTTGCCGTAGCCGCACATATCGTTGATCAGCAGCAGCTGAGTGTTCTTCATGAGGGTCTCCCTTGGTTCGGGCACGGCGCAGCAGCGCCACAGTGCGACTAAGTGTAGCGCAGGGGACGTTGTGAGCGGGCGCTACGGTCGCGAAGAGCGCATTGTTGCGAAAAGGTTTCGGAAAATGATCCCTTTTCCTCCGTCCCCAAGGGATCACATGCACCGAAGCGGACCGTGGCGGAATCACAGGTTGAGGACGGACAGCGAAAGCGTTCCTAAGCGAGCAAGGTGACGTGAAAGAGGAGGGCATAGGCCTTGTGGCCATGCCCGACGATTGAATGTCAGATTGCCGCTTAGGAACGCTTGCAGCGTCGAGCGGTTACGGCGTTTGGTAAAGCGCCGTAACTTAATAAGTTTGGTACCTTGACATTCATTTCTCATGCTCCTAGATTGGTTAGGCACAAAACAATTCCACTACCTAACTAAAGAAAGGAGCAACACTAATTCATGTGCGATGAACCTCTTAACCTTTGTTCGCACGAGCCCGGCGGCGACCCGTCACAGCCGGCGGATGCACCCGAAGCGGTTAGCTCAGAAGACAAGCTTGCCAAGCGAATCCTCAATGGGCTTGGGTTTTGCGGCCATTACATGCATTTTCATGGCGGAGGCGTGTCCGGCAAGGCGCCCATCATCTGCCTGCTGGCCAAGCAACCCGGCGGCGAGATGTCGCAGCAGGAACTCGGCATGCACTTTGACCTCAAGCCGGGGTCGCTTTCCGAGATCCTGTCCAAACTCGAGCTCAACGGCCTCATCGAGCGCAGCCGTAACCCCAAGGATCGACGGCAGCTCACCATTCGCCTGACCGAAACCGGCCGGGAAAACGCCCGCATCGACCAGGCAGCCCGCATTCGCTTTAGAGAGCAGGCCTTTGGTGCCCTCACCCACGACGAGCGCGAGCAGCTCGCCGAAATGCTCGAGAAAATCCGTGTAACCTGGGAGGAACTGGATGATTAAAACCCTCATGGGCAGCATCCGCGACTATATAAAAGTCACCGTTGCCACGCCGTTGCTCGTGCTTGGCGAGGTGCTCTGCGAGATGCTGATTCCATTTATCACCGCCAACCTGATTGACGCCATCAAAGATGGCACCACCGTAGCCGAGATGCTTCCCACCGCGGGCTTTTTGGTGCTCATCGCGCTGACGTCGCTTGCTTTTGGCGCCGCTGCCGGCGTCACCTGCAGCCATGCGAGTTGCGGCTTCGCTAAGAACCTGCGTCACGACCTGTTCTACAAGATCCAGACGTTCAGCTTTGCCAACATCGATGAGTTCTCGAGCTCCTCGCTCGTCACGCGCCTGACCACCGATATCAACAACGTGCAGCAGGCCTTTATGATGATCATCCGTATCGCCGTGCGCGCGCCGCTGGTATTGATCTTCGCCTTTACCATGGCATTTATCATGGGCGGCAGCGTCGCCATGGTCTACCTGGTCATCATTCCGCTGCTGGGCTTTGGGCTGTTCTTTATCATCTTTAAGGTGCGTCCCATCTTCTCGCGCGTGTTCCACAAGTACGACGCCCTTAACGAGTCCGTCGAGGAAAACGTCACCGGCATGCGCGTAGTTAAGAGCTATGTGCGCGAAGACTTTGAGAAGGAGAAGTTCGCGACCGCTGCGCGCGACGTCCAGATGGACTTCACCCGCGCCGAGAAGCTGCTTGCCTTTAACAACCCCATGATGAACATCTGCGTCAACGGCGCGTTTGTCGTCATCATCTACCTGGGCTCCAAGCTCATCATCACGAGCCAGGGCACGCTGTTCGACGTGGGCCAGCTCTCCTCGATCTTTACCTATGGCTTCCAAATCCTCATGAGCCTGATGCAGCTATCGATGATCTTTGTCATGGTGACCATGGCCGACGAATCGGCGCACCGCATCACCGAGGTGCTGGCCGCCGAGCCCACGATCGCCGATCCCGCCGAGCCCGTGCTCGAGGTCGCCGATGGCTCCATCGACTTTGACCACGTGAGCTTTAAGTATTCCGCGCATGCGAAGCGCCAGGCGCTCGACGATATCGACCTGCACATTAAGAGCGGCGAGACCATCGGCATCATCGGCGGCACCGGCTCGGCCAAGTCCACGCTCGTAAACCTCATCGCCCGCCTGTACGACGCCACCGAGGGTACCGTGCGCGTGGGCGGCGTGGATGTACGCGACTACGACTTGGACGCCCTGCGCCACCAGGTGGCCATGGTGCTGCAGAAAAACGTGCTGTTTAGCGGCACGATTGCCGAGAACCTGCGTTGGGGCGACCCGAACGCCACCGACGAAGAGGTCCGCGAGGCCGCGCATCTGGCCTGCGCCGACGAGTTTGTCGACGGCTTCCCCAAGGGCTATGACACCTGGATCGAACAGGGCGGCTCCAATGTTTCCGGCGGTCAGAAGCAGCGCCTGTGCATTGCGCGTGCCCTGCTGCGTAGCCCCAAGATCTTGATCCTGGACGACTCCACGAGCGCCGTCGACACCAAGACCGACGCCAAGATTCGCGCAGGGCTGGCAAGCTATCTGCCCAACACGACCAAGCTCATCATCGCCCAGCGCATTAGCTCCGTGCAGGACGCAGACCGCATCATCGTCATGGAGGGCGGCCGCATCGCGCAGATCGGTAACCACGACGAGCTGCTCAAGACGAGCGAGATCTACCGCGAGACCTTTACCTCGCAGAACAAGATGTCTGCCGAGGGCGAAGAGGCCGTCGAGGCCGACACCGAGGCATCCGTAACGCAAGCTCAGACCCAGGAAGGAGGCGAGGCACATGAGTAAGGCAACGACCGCCGAGCGCGCGCTCAACCGCAAGGGCGGCACCATGTCGCGCCTCATCAAGACGCTCTTTGGCTTTTACCCCGTGCTTTTGCCCCTCGTCGTCGCCGGCGTGGTGCTCTGCGCCATCATCAACTCCATCGGCGCGACCTTCCTTCAGAGCGCCCTGCAGATTATTAGCGAATCGTGGCAGTCGGGCGATTGGGGAGCCGCGCAGCCCAAGATCGCACAGCTCGTGACCACCCTCGCCTGCATCTACGGCATCGGCATCCTGTCCTCGCTCTTCTGGAACCGCGCCATGGCCATCGTCACGCAGGGCTCGCTGGAGAAGCTGCGCGAGAAGATGTTCAACCGCATGCAGGACCTGCCGATCCGCTACTTCGACACGCACCAGCGCGGCGACATCATGAGCCACTACACCAATGACATCGACACGCTGCGCCAGATGATCAGCCAGTCGCTGCCCAACCTGCTCATGACGGTCATCGTCATCGTCACGGTGTTCTTTATCATGCTGTACTACAGCGTGTGGATGTGCTTGGTCATTATTGCCGGCGTCGCCTTTATGACCTTTATGACCAAGCTGCTCGGCTCCAACTCCGCGCGCTTCTTTATTGCGCAGCAGACCGAGCTCGGCGTTGTCGAGGGCCATATCGAGGAAGTCATGAACGGCCAGAAGGTCGTCAAGGCATTCTGCCACGAGTCTGCCGCCGAAGCCGATTTTGACGAGCGCAACGAAAAGCTCTTCGAGGTCTCGCAGAAGGCCAACATGTACGCCAACATCCTCATGCCCATCCTTATGAACCTGGGCAACCTGCTCTACGTGCTGGTCGCACTGGCCGGCGGCATTTTCCTAGCGCTGGGCGTGCCCAACCTGAGCATCTCGGGCATGGCGCTGTCCATCGCCGTCGTGGTGCCGTTCCTCAACATGACCAAGCAGTTCTGTGGACAGATCGGCCAGATCTCGCAGCAGATCAACGCCGTGGTCATGGGCCTCGCCGGCGCCGACCGTATCTTTGAGCTCATCGACGAGGAGCCCGAAGCCGACGAAGGCTATGTGACGCTTGTCAACGCTCAGGTGAACCCCGATACCTGGCAGCTCGAGGAGGCCGACCACCACACTGGCATGTGGGCGTGGAAACATCCGCACCGCGCAACCGGCGAGATCGAGTACGTGCCGCTGCGTGGCGACCTGGTCATGGACAACGTCGACTTTGGCTACACGCCCGACCACGAGGTGCTGCACGGCGTGTCCGTGTTTGCCAAGCCGGGCCAGAAGGTCGCGTTTGTCGGCGCCACCGGTGCCGGTAAGACGACCATCACCAACCTCATCAACCGCTTCTATGACATCGCCGACGGCAAGATTCGCTACGACGGCATCAACGTCAACAAGATCCGCAAGGCAGACCTGCGCCGCTCGCTGGGCGTGGTGCTGCAGGACGTAAACCTGTTCACCGGCACCGTGATGGATAACATCCGCTACGGCAATCTGGATGCCACCGACGAGGAGTGCATCGCGGCAGCAAAGCTCGCCGGCGCGGACGACTTTATCACCCGCCTGCCCGACGGCTACGACACGATGCTCACCAGCAACGGAGCACAGCTGTCGCAGGGCCAGCGCCAGCTGATTTCGATCGCACGCGCTGCCGTCGCCGATCCGCCGGCAATGATTCTGGACGAGGCCACGAGCTCCATCGACACCCGCACCGAGGCCATCGTGCAGGCAGGCATGGATAAGCTCATGGAGGGCCGCACGACGTTTGTCATCGCGCACCGCCTGTCCACCGTGCGCAACTCCGACGCGATCATCTGTCTGGACCATGGCCGCATTATCGAGCGCGGTAACCACGACGAGCTGATCGCCAAGCGCGGATACTACTATCAGCTCTATACCGGAGCGTTTGAGCTGGAGTAGGACCGGTTACTGACGGAGGGTGCCCCGAGGGTGGCGGGGTATTTCCTCCGTGCTCAAACATTCTCACTGCGCTGCGAAACTGCGCACGGAGGAATTACCCCGCCACCCTCGGGGCACCCTCCTGCGCACGATCAGCCCGTCGTTTAGAACGGAATAAAAGTTTGTGAGGCTCTGGCCGTTTGGCCAGGGCCTCATTTTGTAAGGAGTCAAAAAACCTCGTCCCAAATGAGCTAGTTGAGAAGCTGGGCCATGGCGTTGACGAATTTTTGGACTTGGAGGGTGGGCTCGAGCGGGTAGTGCAGAAAGACCGGCACCTCGCGACCGCACAGGAACTGCACGCCCACAAAGGCCGGGTGCACCCCCGACCATGCACCGCAGGTGAGCACCGCGTCACCCTTTTCCTCTGCCTCGTTAAAGAGCGCAAAGTCGAAGCTATCCACGTCGATCACGTCCACGCCGCCGTCGGCCAAAAGGTCGATGCGCAGGCTGTCCATGGCGTCGTTGCCGTGGCGCAGTACGCGCAGGCGCATGCCCTCCAGGTCGGCAACCGTAATACGTGTCTTGCGCGCCAGCGGGCTCGTGCGCGGCACGTCGATATAAAACGGCACGTTGACAATGCGGAGCTTTTGGCAGGCGTCACCCCAGCGCGGGGTCGAAAAACTCGACTGCACCACATCGACCTCGCGGCCCAAGCTGCGCATGACGGATTCGCGCTCGTCATAGAGGTCGCTTACCGGCACGATCTCAAATCGCAGCGACGGTTCCAGATCGTGGATGCCCGACCACATCGACAGCGTTTGGCGCCCTGGGCACATCATCGACACGCCCAGGCGCACAGCACCGCCATCGCCCGCCGCGCGCCGGGCACGACGCAGCGCGTCCTCGGACTGCCGCATGATCGAGCGCGCGTCGTCCACCAGCAGAGCACCCGCCGGCGTCACCTTAACACCCGAATGTGAGCGTTCGAACAGCGTGATGCCGAACTCGGCCTCAAATCCCGACACCTGCTTGACGAGTGCCGGAGTCGATACGCGCAATTTTGCCGCCGCACGCGAGAAGCTTCCCAGCTCCGCGGCGGCCGATATGGCCTCAAGTCGTCGATCGTACACGTCAATCTCCCGTTTCCAGACGTATGGCCATGCACTGCCGAAGGGGTTTTGGCAGGTCACAGACTCAATTAAGGACACATCATCTTGCGAGCTATAAACCATTGGTTTACGCCATTCTAACAAATATGCAATTCACCTGCGCAAATGCAAAGCATACGATAACCTGCGAAAACCACGTGGGTCGATTAATGGGAACGACCCACAGGGAGGCACAAGAAGGGAAGTTCCTATGAGCAACTGGCTTAAGCTCGAGGGCGATGTCTGCGCCGTGACCGGCGCACTCGGCGGTATGGGCGTCGAGATTTGCCGCGAGTTCGCCCGCAACGGCGCCAACGTCGTCCTGCTCGATCTGGACGAGGAAAAGGTCAAGGCCGCAGCCGCTGACCTCGCCGCCGAGTTTGGCATCCACGCCGAGGGCTACAAGATGAACGCCACCGACGAGGCCGAGGTTCAGGCCGCCGTCGATGCCACCATCGCCAACTTCGGCCGTGTCGACGTCCTCGTCAACACCGCCGGTATCCTGCGTTTCGCCGCCATGGAGGACCTGCCGCTCTCCGACTGGAACGAGGTCATCAACGTCAACCTCACCGGCTACTTCATCACCTCGCAGCGTTTTGGTCGCGAGATGATCAAGGCCGGCCAGGGTCGCCTGGTGCACATCTCGACCGTCGCCAGCCACTCTCCCGAGACGTTCTCGGGCGTGTACAGCTCCACCAAGGCCGGCGTCAACATGATGTCCAAGATGCTCGCCGCCGAATGGGGCCCCTACGGCGTGCGCTCCAACTGCGTCGAGCCCTGCTTCGTTAAGACCCCGATGTCGGCCAACTTCTACGCCGACCCCGAGGTCGAAAAGAGCCGCAGCCGCCTCATCGCCACGCGCCGCATCGGCGGCGTTAGCGATATCGCCAACGCCGTCATGTTCCTGGCGTCCACGCGCTCGGACTTTACCACCGGCGACGCCATCAAGGTCGACGGCGGCTTCTCCAACATGATGGGCGACCTCACCGCCAAGCCCGGCGGCCGTCGCGCCTATGCCGACAACTACCTTAAGAACAAGGGTGTCGAGCTTTGGTCCGATGAGTCCGGCGTCGCCAAGCCGACTGACCAGTAAACCAACCTAACAGGGAGGCCCGCGGACACGCCCGCTCCTCCCCCGTATCGATTAGAAAGAGTCCAATGGCTTCCACCAACTCCAACAAGGGTCGCGCCGTCGTGCTTTCCGCCGCGTGCGTCACCATGTTCTTCATCAGCTCAATCGCGCTGTATTCCGTCGTGAGCAAGAACCTACTCGCCGTCTACCCCGAGTGGTCGAGCGCCCTTACCTGGGCTTTCCCGGTCTTTCAGACCATCATGGCCGTGACGGGCATCTTCGCCGGCCGCATCTCCGATAAGATCGGCCCGCGCAACGTCGTGATCGCCGCCGCCGTGTGCTACGGCGTGGGCTGGTTCATGTCCGGCACCGTCACCGAGCCGTGGCAGTTCTACCTGTGGTTCTCGCTCGTCGCCGCCGTCGGCAACGGTCTGGGCTACAACCCGGCGCTCACCACCGGCCAAAAGTGGTTCATCGACAAGAAGGGTCTCGCCTCCGGCATCACCCTGGCCGCTTCGACCGCCGGCCCCGCCGTGCTGTCCCCGGTGCTCGCCTCGCTGCTCATCCCGAGCTTGGGCATCTTTGGCGCCCTTAAGGCGCTCGGCGTCATCTTCTTTGTGACGATTGCCGCCTCCGCCCTGTTCCTGAAGGCCCCCGAGGCCGGCTGGCTGCCCGAGGGCTTCGAGGCCCCTAAGGGCGGCGCACATGCCGGTACCTTCGGTGACCTCACCCCAGGCGAGATGGTCAAGACCCCGCGCTTCTGGGTCCTCATCGTCACCTTCGCCTTTGCCGCCACCGCGGGCACCCTGCTCGTGGGCAAGGTTGCCTCCATCGCCGCCGTCCAGCTCTTCGCCGACCCCACGAGCGCCGCTGCCGTCGCCCTCGGCGGCGTGGTGGTCTCCGTCAACACCTGCGCCAACCTGGTTGGCCGTCTGTCCTTTGGCCAGATCATCGACAAGCTCGGCGCCTACAAGTCGCTGCTCATCAGCCTTGTCGTCACCATCATCGCCCTCGTTATCATGTCGATGAGCTTTACGCAGAGCATGTTCTTCGTGGCGCTCGCCCTGCTCGGCTTTAGCTTTGGCGCCCTGCTCGTCATCTACCCGCCGCTCACCGGTGGCGCCTTTGGCACCAGCAACATCGGTGTCAACTACGGCATCATGTTTTTGGGTTACGCCGCTTCCACCTGGATCAGTCAGCCCATCACCGCCGTGCTGTATCACGCCGAGGCCGGCAGCGCCGCCTACCAGCAGTCCTTCTACGGCGCCATTGTGATCGCCGCCATCGCCGTCGTGCTCACCGTCTACATGATGGTCTCCGACAGCAAGAAGAAGTCCGCCTAGTTTTACCGATGCGACAAAGGGACAGCCCCTTTGTCGCATTCACCGGTCACCAGTATTAAGGAGTCGAAATGTCTGAGCTCAACCCCGTCCGCATCGCCGTTATCGGCGCCGGCGCCATGGGCCGCAACCACATCCGCTTTGTCACCGAGGAGCCCGAGGCCGAGCTCGTCGCCATCGCTGACGCCTTTGAGGGCGCCCGCGCCACGGCCGAGGCCGCCGGCGTGCCGTTTTATACCGATCCCGCCCAGATGATGGACGAGGTCAAGCCCGAGGCCGTCATTATCGCCACCCCCAACGACCTGCACCTGGGCGTTGCCCGCGAGGCCATCAAGCGCAACATCGTGCCGCTGGTCGAAAAGCCGATCTCCAACGACCTCGAGGATGCTCAGGCCTTCGCCGCCGAGGCCGAGACCGCCGGCGTGCCCGTGCTCGTGGGTCAGCACCGTCGCCACAACCCCTTCGTCAACAAGGCCAAGGAGATCATCGAGTCCGGCGAGCTGGGCAAGCTCACCGTGTCGAGCTTCCACTACATGATCTATAAGAACGACGAGTATTTCGATGTCGAGTGGCGCCGCAAGAAGGGTGCCGGCCCGATCCTGGTCAACCTGGTGCACGACGTCGACCTGCTCCGCTACCTGCTGGGCGAGCCCGTTGCCGTCCAGGGCATGCAGTCCAGCGCCGCCCGCGGTTTTGAGACCGAGGACTCCGCCGTGGTCAACGTCCGTTTTGCCGATGGCGCGCTCGCGAGCATGACCATCTCCGACGCCACCGCCAGCCCCTGGAACTGGGAGGCAACCGCTCGCGAGGATCCGCAGTATCGCCCCTTCGACGCCGATGCCTACTTTATCGGCGGCACTAAGGGCGCCCTGTCGCTGCCCCGCCTGCACCAGTTCTCCTACGACGGCGCCTCCAACTGGCACAAGCCGCTGCAGATGGAGATTCCGGCTGTCGACCCGGCACTGCCGCACAAGATGCAGCTCAAGCACTTTGTGAAGGTTGTCCGCCGCGAGGTCGAGCCCGTCGTGACCCCCGCCGATAACGTCAAGACGCTCACGCTTCTCAACGCCATCAAGGAGGCCGCCGAGACCGGCCAGCTCGTCGAGCTGTAATGCCTTAGGGCAGACCGCGGCAAACTCCCCGCCGAGCGCCTCAGTCCGCCACCAACAAACCCCTCTTCTTTGCCCCGCGAGCAGCCTCCTGCCCGCGGGGCATTTTGCTACCTTGCCGACGATTTTCTGGGGCGGGGGCAATTTTGCATCCCGGCTTGATTCGTTCGCCACGAAATGCGTCTATCTACTACGTTTAACCGATCGCCCTCAACCATACCGAATTTCGCGAAATAAAAACCGCAGGTAAACAGCTTGCCGATTTTCGGAAAACCCAGGTATGGTCAGCCCCTGCAGGTAAAACGTAGTAGATAGGCCGTTTTCATGGCGCGGCCCCAAAACAGCCTTTTGGGACGGGTGGTATCCTTGGTAGCCCTGTGCTGCAAACGCACCTTAAACGCAAGGAGTCCCATGGATCTTATCGCCCAGCTCGCCCGCGAGCTCAACCTTAAGGCCGCCAACATCGAGGCAGCCGTCAAGCTCATCGACGAGGGCAACACCATCCCCTTTATCTCGCGCTACCGCAAGGAAGCCACGGGCGGCATGGACGACGTCGCCCTGCGTGCGCTCGACGAGCGCCTGTCCTACCTGCGCAATCTTGAGCAGCGCAAAGAGGACGTCATTCTGCTCATCGACGCCCAGGGCAAGCTCACGCCCGAGCTCGAGCAGCAGATTCGCGAGGCCACGCAGCTCCAGCGTGTCGAGGACCTCTACAGGCCCTACCGCAAAAAGCGCATGACCCGCGCGCAGAAGGCCCGCGAGGCAGGCCTGGAGCCGCTTGCCAACATGATCATCACGCAGGCATCTGCCAAGGGCAGCGCGCTCGACACCGCCGCGGCATACGTCAACGAGGAAGCCGGCTTCGACACGCCCGAGAAGGCGCTCGCCGGCGCCGCCGACATCGTGGCCGAGACGGTAGCCGAGGACCCCGAGAACGTCGCCGACCTGCGCGCCTTTACGCAAAACACCGCCGATATCGTCGTCGAGGCCACCGACCCCGCCGAGAAGACCCCCTACGAGCCGTACTACAGCTATGACGAGCCGCTGCGCCGTATACCCAACCACCGTGCGTTGGCTATCGACCGCGGTGAGCGCGAGGGCAAGCTCCGTGTGCGTGTGAACGTCGACGGCGCCGCCGCCACGGCACGCCTTGGCAGCCGTTGGCCCCGCCGTCAGGGCGTCTTCGCGCCCGTCTTCGATGCCGCCATCGCCGACGGCTACAAGCGCCTCATGGCCCCCTCGCTGGAGCGCGAGGCCCGCGCCAAACTCACCGTTCGCGCCCAAACCGAGGCCATCAACGTCTTTGCCAAGAATCTCGAGGGCCTGCTCTCGGCACGCCCCGTGCGCGGCGCCCGCGTGCTCGCGCTCGACCCGGGCTACCGCACCGGCTGCAAGGTCGCCGTCATGGACGAGACCGGCAAGCTGCTCGACCACGGCGTAGTCTACCCCACCAAGCCGCGCCATGACGTCGCCGGCACCAAGCGCGAGCTCGCCCGCCTCGTCAAGAAGAACGGCGTCAACACCATCGTCATCGGCAACGGCACCGCCAGCCGCGAGACCGAGGAAGTCGTCTCGGAGTTCATTGCCGAGCAGGCTCCTGGGCTGCGATACACCATCGTCAACGAGGCCGGCGCATCGGTGTACTCCGCCTCCGAGCTCGCCAGTCAGGAATACCCCGACCTGGACGTCACCGTGCGTGGCGCCATGAGCCTGGGCCGCCGCCTGCAGGATCCGTTGGCAGAGCTCGTTAAGATTCCGCCTCAGTCCATCGGCGTGGGCCAGTACCAGCACGACCTTGACCAGGCCGAGCTCTCACGCACCCTGGGCCACGTGGTGGAGGACGTCGTCAACCGCGTGGGCGTCGACGTAAACACCGCGAGCGCAAGTCTGCTGGGATACGTATCGGGCATCACGCCGAGCGTGGCCAAAAACATCGTGGCCTACCGCGAGGAAAACGGCGCCTTTACCGATCGCCGCCAGCTTAAGAAGGTCCCCAAGCTGGGACCCAAGGCATATCTCAACGCCGCGGGCTTTTTACGCATTAGCGGCGGCAGGAACCCACTCGACGCGACAAGCGTCCACCCCGAGAGCTACGAGGTGGCCACGTCCGTCCTGGAACGCGCCGGCGTTAAAGCCAGCGAGCTCAGCCGCGGCGGCGTGCCCGACATCGAGCGCCGTCTGGGCAGCATCTCAACGCTGGCTAGCGATCTGAACTGCGGCACCCTCACGCTCATCGACATTGTCAACGAGCTCAAGAAGCCCGGCCGCGACCCGCGCGATGACGCGCCCGAGGTGGTCTTTAGCCGCTCGGCGCTTTCCATCGACGACCTGGAGCCCGGCATGGAGCTCAAGGGCACGGTGCGCAACGTCGTCGACTTTGGCGCCTTCGTCGACGTGGGAGTGCACCAGGACGGCCTCGTACATATCTCTAAGCTGGCCAACCGCTTTGTCAAGCACCCCAGCGACGTCGTGCGCGTCGGTGACACGGTCAAGGTGTGGGTCGAAAAGGTCGATCGCGACCGCAAGAAGATCTCGCTCACCATGGTGCAGGGCAAGTAAACCGCCAAAGCAAAGGTACCCCCTGTAGCGATGTGCAAAATCGCGAGTATTCTGCAAATTCCACCGTTCCGGATGCCCCTCAGAGACGAAAAAGCAAAAAACAGCCCCCGTTTTAGCGTCGTCAGAGCCAAAACGGGGGCCGTTCCGTGCTTTATCTAGCTGGTAAAGCCTTTACCTTGCTGAATACTCTCAATTTTGCACGGCGCAGGCGGGGGTACCTTTGCCCACGGCAGGATATGGAAGCCAAGCGCCAACTTGCTGGCAAGCTCGTGTCGGCAGCCCCGGCCTTTCCTTTGCCTAGCGCGACCCTCGCGAAGCGCGTGAGCGATAGGGAAAGGAAAGGCCGGGGCGAGCAGCCCGCGGCGTAGCCAGTGTTCGCGTTACGGCAGAATATGGAAGCCCAAAGCGGCGATATCCTTGGCAAAGCCGCGGACGGTGTCGAGCGAGACCTCGTACGGGTCGCGACCGATGTTCTTGCGCTTGGCCAGGATGCTGTTGGGCACCGTGATGATCTGGCAACCGCAGGCTTCTGCCTGGTAAATGTTAATGAGCTCGCGCGTGGACGCCCACAGGACCTCGCAGTTGGGCTTTGCGGCGGCCTTCTTGACCGACTCCGTCATAAACGGAATGGGGTCGACGCCGGTATCGGCGATGCGGCCGGCAAAGAGCGAGATGATGGACGGCGTCTCGGTGTCAACGGCCTCGACCATCTCATCGACCTGCGTAGGCGTAAAGATGGTAGTGACGTTGACCTTGATGCCGTCGGCGGAAAGCTTGCGGACCAGCTCGGCGGTGGACTCGCCCTTGGTGGTCACGCACGGAATCTTGACGTAGACGTTCTCGGCCCAGGTAGCGATCTCGCGGGCCTCGACCTCCATGGTCTCGACGTCGTCGGCAAAGACCTCAAACGAGACGGACACATCGGTGATGTGGGCCAGGACCTCCTTGGCAAACGCGCGGTAATCCGTCACGCCGCCCTTCTTCATAAGGGACGGGTTGGTCGTGAAACCCTGAACGTTGCCGTTCTCGTACATGTCGAGCATGCCCTCGAGGTTTGCACCGTCAGCGAACACCTTGATTGCCATCTGCCTGATTCCTTTCGCTTGCACACGGGCGTTAAACTGCTAAACACTTTACCTACGTTTATCAAGGCGTGAGCTGCGGTTTTTTATCTTCTCGGCGAACGGTATAAACACCTCAGTGTTTGGATTGATAAATCGATTGAGCATGCAAAAGCAAAGAGTCGCAGTTTGAGCAAACGTCAGAACGCGGGATTCATTAGATGAGGCCGAAATGCTGCATCGCTGTGACGGTACCGTCGTGTGCGACATCGTCGGTCACGTAGTCGGCGACCGCCTTGACCTCGGGCATGGCATTACCCATGGCCACGGCCGTCTCGACGGCGGCGAGCATGCCCAGGTCGTTGCCCGAATCGCCAAAGCCAAAGGTGCGCGCATTTCCCTCGCGGCCCAGATACGTCAGCGCTCGCGCCACGCCCACGCCCTTGTTGATGCCCTTGGGGCTCAGCTCGCGATTCTGGCCACCGGTGTTGCACAGCTCAAACTCGCGATCGATAAAGCCGTCATCATTGGCTACGCGAGCCAAACTGGGCACATTGAGGCATACCTTGCCCACGCGCAGACTGCCGTCGACGCGCATCTCCTCGGCGCTGTGCACCACAGAAGTGCCGATCAGAGACGACTGCTCAACACCCGCAGGTTCCAAGGCAAAAGTAGCCACGTTGGTCTCGAAAAAGGCCTCAATCCCTGCCGCGGCCATACGGCGTGCAAGCTCCTCGATAACGTGCTCGTCAAAGCAGTCCTCATGCACCACGCGGCCCTCGACCTCGAGCGTCGCCCCCGCCATGGCAACGACCCCCGCAGGCTCCAAAGCGCGCAGGCCATCGGCGATCAGCCACAAGGGACGACCCGTGCAGATAAATGCCTGGTGACCCGCATTGCGCAGGCGATGAAACGCCTCGACGACCGCCTGCGAGGGGCGAACCGCCGAAAAGTCCTTGTCGGTCATGTTGTCGGGATCGAACGACGTCAGCGTGCCGTCCACGTCAAAAAAGAGCACAGCGGGTTCGGGACACGCATCAATCATATGGGTTCCTTTCGAGGATAAGGGCAAACGAAGCATCCATCATATAATGGAGCGACGCAACCAGAGAGGTCACCCATGGAATTTTACGCAAGCTGCCCCGAGGGCTTTGAGTCCGCACTCGCCGATGAGCTTAAACGCCTCGGGCTTTCGCATGTTCGCCGGCTGAAGGGCCGCGCTACATTTGAGGGCGAGCTCGAAGAAGGCTACCGCGCCTGTCTGTGGTCGCGCCTGGCGAGCCGTGTGTTCGTGGTACTCGGGCGCTTTGAGGCGCAGGATGCCGATGAACTGTACGATAGCGTTTACGACATCGCCTGGGAGAGCATCGTCCGCCCCGGCGCCACCATCGCCATCACCGCCCGCGGCGTGACCGAGCAGCTGCGCAACACGCGCTTCTCGGCCCTGCGCGCCAAAGACGCGCTGTGCGACCGCCTGGCCGAGACCACGGGACGTCGTGCCGACGTCGATGCCGCCGACCCCGATGTTCACCTACTGCTTTCGCTGCGTCAGCGTCGCGCGAGCATCAGCCTGGACCTTTCGGGCGACCCGCTGTTCAAGCGTCTGCCGCCCGCTGCGACTCGTGCCGGCGAGGGCGCACACGTGTTGCGCCCCGACTACGCCGCCCTGGTGCTGGCGCAGGTCGGCTGGACCGCACTATGCGAGCGCGAGCTGACGGCCGACGATTACGAAAACGAAGCCCTTCCCACGCTGATCGATGCCTCGTGCGCCGGCGGCGGTCTGCTGCTGGAGGCCGTGAACATTCTGACCGACCGCGCCCCGGGCGCCGCACGCGAGCGCTGGGGCTTTGAGGGCTGGCAGCTGCACGACGCTGTCCTGTGGGAGCAGCTGCTTGCCGAGGCGCGCGAGCGCGAGGCGGCAGCGCGCGAGCGCCAGGCGCGCATCGTGGCCGTAGACATCGACCCCGCCGCCCGCAAGACTGCCGAGCGCATGGTCAAGTGCGCCGGCTACAAGCGTTTTGTCGACTTTTGTGCCGCCAAGCCCGCCACCGTGCTGGACCATGCGGGCGCCGTCGCCGGTGCCGCCCTGGTCGCGGACACGACCGAGACCCCGCTTTCGCTCATGCACGATGCCATGACGCTCATCGGCGAGCTGCGCCGCGCCCCCGAGCTTACCGCCGCGCCGGTCGCCGCGCTCGCCCGCGACGGCCTTATGGCCCGCGCGCTCCACGCCGAGCCCGAGCGCTCGATCGCCGTCGTGCCCAATAACGAGGAGGCGGCTCTTGAGGTTTGGCCCTCGCTCGACCACGCCGCCGCGGCATTCGAAGCTGCGACCAGCGCAGATGCCGAGGAGCAGACCGCAGATGCCCAAGGCGAAGCCGCCGACACCCTCATGCCCGAACCTACCGCCACGCTCGACCTGGGCGACGGCAAGCCGCTGCCCGTGCTCATCCCGGAGTCCGAGCAGTTCGCCAACCGCCTGCGCAAGAACGCCCGTCTGCGTCGAAAGTGGGCAAAGCGCGAGGGCGTGAGCTGCTACCGCGTCTACGATGCCGACCTGCCCGACTACTCCGCTGCCATCGACCTGTACGAGGGTTGCCCGCAGACGCCGGGCCGCTGGCTCGTCATCGCCGAATACGCCGCGCCCAAGACCATCGACCCCGCACTGGCCCAGGCCCGTATGCTCGACATCTTGGCCATCGCGCCGCGCATCCTGGATGTTCCGGCCGAGCATGTGCACGCCAAGGCCCGCATGCGTTCGCGCGGCGGCTCGCAGTACGGCAAGCAGGGCGCCGGCAAGGGCGCATCGGGCGAGCGTGCCAATATCGCACGCCGTCGTCTGCCGCTCATCGAAGAGGGCGGCCTCACCTTTGCCGTCAACTTTGACGACTATCTGGATGTGGGCATCTTCCTGGATCACCGCGTCACCCGCAACCTAGTGCGCGAGCACGCCAAACAGGCGCGCCGCTTCCTCAACCTGTTCGCCTACACCGGCACTGCCACCTGCTACGCGGCCGATGGCGGCGTCGAGGAGACCGTGACGGTCGACCTCTCCAACACCTATCTGGACTGGGCCGAGCGCAACATGCGCCAGAACGGCTTTGTGGGGCCGCAGCATCATTTTGTGCGCGACGACGTGCTTGCCTGGATTCGCGACCAGCGCCAGACGCGCAACCGCTGGGACCTGATCTTTGTCGACCCGCCCACGTTCTCGAACTCGTCAAAGATGGGCCGCCGTACCTGGGATGTCCAGCGCGACCATGTTGAGCTTTTGGCCGGCGTATCTCGCCTGCTCGCGCAGGGCGGCCATGCCATCTTCAGCTGCAACCTGCGCGGCTTCCGCCCCGAAACGCGCAAGCTCGCGCGCGCGGGCGTCGTGCTGGAGGACATTACGGCGCAGACCATTCCCGAGGACTTCGCACGTAACCAGAAGGTGCACCACTGCTATATCGTGCGCCGCCTGCCCATTGAGGACGCCATGGCCGAGGTCGGCTTTAGCGCCGAGGAGATTGCCGAGCGAACCGAGGAGCTGCGCAACCCCGAGGCCCGTAAGCCTCGCGCGGCAGTGCCCGCGCACGCGCAGGCCGGCAACGGCAAGCCTAAAAAGAAGAAGTTCTACGCCAGCAAGCCCAAAGGCAAATAACAAAGTTGCGGTGGAATACGGACTGTTTTGCCTGGAATTAGGCAAATATAGACCGTATTTCACCGCAACTCATAGTGGGATGGTGGCCGGCGATCTAGCCTTGGGTGACCAATCGGTAACCGATACCCACATGCGTTTGAATATAGCGCGGATGCGCGGGATCGGACTCGATCTTCTTGCGCAGCGTGCCCATAAAGACACGCAGGCTCGCCAGGTCGCTCTTAGTTGCCGTGCCCCAAATCTCGTGCAGGATAAACTGGTGCGTCAGCACTTTGTCGGCGTTGTGTGCCAGCAGGCACAGGAGCTTATACTCGATCGGCGTCAGATGCAGTTCCTCGCCATCCATCGTGGCGATGCCGGCATCAAAATCGATATGCAGCTCACCGGTATCGAACGAGCCCTCGGAGGCAACACCGCCCGTTTGCGCATACGAAAGGCGCCTGAGCGTCGTGCGAATACGCGCGAGCAGCTCCTCGACCGAAAACGGCTTGGTCAGATAGTCGTCAGCACCGGCATCGAGCGCGCGGATTTTGTCCGCATCCTCGCTGCGCGCCGAGACCACGATAATCGGCATGCCCGACCATGCGCGCACCGACTCCACCACCTTGACGCCGTCCATATCGGGCAGGCCCAGATCGAGCAGCACAATGCTCGGCGTCTGCGACGAGGCGGCGGCGATGGCGGCATGGGCGGTCTCCACGGCCATATGGCGCAAGCCGTGCGCCTCGAGCGCAGCAACAATAAGATTGCGAACGGCAGGGTCGTCCTCAACGACCAAGATGAGCGGTTTTACGGCAGAGTTCGGCACGGCGCTACTCCTTATCAAACGAAACGTCGGCGGCAGGAAGCTCAATCGTAAAGACCGAGCCGTGCGGGTCCGCCGCGGCAACCTCTATGCTACCGCCATGCGCCAGCGCAATGGAGCGGCAGAGCGAAAGACCCAGGCCCACGCTGCGGTGACTGTCAGCCAGACCGTGGTTGGCGGTGTAGAACGACTCAAAGATCCGCTCGCGGTCCTCGGGTGCGATGCCCGGACCATCATCGACCACCGAGCACGCCACGCGTCCATCGTCGACGCTAATCGAAATCATGATATGCGAGCCTGTGGGCGTATAGGTGATGGCGTTGTTCACCAGATTGACCACCAGCTGCACCATCAGGCGTGCATCGACGTTGACGAGCGCCGGCTCATCGCACGCCACCACCTTAAGGTCGTGCTCGCGCACGGCAGGGTTCACGTGGCGCAGCGCCTCCTCGACGATATCGTCCATGAGCTCGAGCGTGGTCGACAGGTGCATGCCGCCGCCCTCGAGCTTGGTGATGGCGAGCAGGTTCTCGACGGTGGCGTTGAGCCACAGCGCATCCGAGCGAATGGATAGAAGAAGGCCACGGCGCGTCTGGGCATCGAGAACCGCGGTGCCGGTCGAGCCCTGATCGAGCAGCACGTCGGCATTACCCGAAATACTGGTAAGCGGTGTGCGCAGATCGTGCGAGATGGAGCGCAGCAGGTTGGCGCGCAGCTGTTCGTTTTTGGCGAGCACCGCCGCCTCCTCGCGGGCCTCCATAGCGCGGGCGCGATCGAGTGCCAGCTCGCCTTCGCTCACGATGGCATCGGCAAGTGTTCGCTCCTCGTGCGTCAGCACGTCGGGCTCGGCAACGATAGCCAGCACGCCCACCACCGAGGCGGGGTCGCCCGAGCGCGCGAAGCCGTCGCCCGTGCGAACCGTCAGGTAGATGCCATAAAACGCCGAGCCGCCATAGGTGGCATCGAGCGGCGTTCCCACATAGGCGGACGCCGAGAGCCGCGGCGGCATCTGCGGCGCCAGTTCATGCACCGGCGCGGCATCGCCCACGGCCGTGTAAGTCGCGCGCGGCAGCAGGTCATCGCCCTCGGCGTCGGCGCTGTACCACACGACCGGACAGCCCGAAAGACGCGCCAGCTGCGTTGCCATGGCATGAACGATCTGCTGCTCGTCGGCGCACCGCTGCAGCATGCGGTTGGTCTCGAGCACCATATGTGTGCGGCGATCGCTGGCGGCAGCCTGTGCCAAGGCGCGGCGCAGGGCCAACGCAATCGAACTCGACACAAGCGAGACCACGAACATGATGAAGAACATGCCGGGATAGCCGCGGTCGATAAGCGACAGCGAGTAGCGCGGGTCGACAAACAAGAAGTTGTAGAGCGCCACGGCGGCAGCCGAGCTCAGCAAGCAATACAGGCGACTCCAGGTAAAGAATGCGCACAGCTGAACGGCAAACACATAGACGATCATGATGCTCGGCGCGAGACCCGGATGGTCGAGTAGCGCGCCCACAATCGTCGCCGCGACCAGCAGCCCCACCGATACGCAGGCGTCATACAGAGGAGTGCGGCGCGTCAGCGTTGTGCGCCGCCACCAAAAGCTATCGGCAATATCGCCGTCCGTACGGACGTCCATCAGCGTCCCGCCCCTCTCTCAAAAACAAAAACCACCATAAAGGGACAGGCACCTTTGTGGTGGTTTCCCTTGTGGTGGTTCCAAGTGTATAGCCTTTGCAACCGGCGGTCGCTAGACAAACAGCACGTGCGCGAGCAGGGCACACACGCACACCGCTCCAAATACCAGTGCCACGATCGAGATCACGCGGTCGGCCATGTCCATGTTGGCACGATTCGTAAAGAACCGATCTTCGGCGGCGTCGACGCGCGCCTCACGCACCATTTCGACCACCGCCTCACGGCCATCGAGCGCCTTTGTATCCATGTTTACCTCCCCGGCCTCATGCTTATCCATCAAAAACCAACTCCGTGTAGCCGCCGACGTCTACGGCCGCTCGTTGGGAGCCAGGCGTTGCATCTTGTTCACGGCCTTGAACTTGGTGAACAGCGGCACGTACTCAAAGCTCACGTTGGAGTTCTCCAGGCCGTACCAACGCGCGGGCGTGCCGGCGGCGCGGCGAATGATGTACTTGAGCGTGATGGCCGTACGCTCGCTGGGCTCCACATCGCTTTCGGGCGCCAGAAGCTTACGGATCAGGACGAACTTGAACGTGCCGATGTTACCCGGATCCTTGTAGACCGAGTAGTCATGCGTCTGCGGCGGCAGCTCGCCGGTGGCAGCCAGGTCCTGAACAACCTGACGCAGGTAGGCATTGACGCGCTGGTTGATCTTGTAGCCCAGGTACAGGTGCACGCGGAACACGTAGTCGGTGCCGAACGTCTCGACCGAATAGGCAAAGGTGTGCGGTTCGTCCATGGTCTCGACATTCACAAACCACCAGGCGCGGGCGCGCTTGGGATGCTTGTCCAAGATCGAATAGACGATATCGCGGTCGATGTAGTCGGTATGGGTGTCCTTGGTCAGGTACACGACGTTGTCGCTCATGCGCTCGTAACGGTCATCGTCACGCAGGCGCTTGAGCTGTGGCAGGTAGCTGCGCAGCGGCAGCAGCGTAAACTGGCGCTGCTCGACCGCCGTGCCGTTGTACCAGCACACCATAATGCCCATGATGAGTGCAGCCATGAGGATGGTGAAGTAGCCGCCGTGGAAGAACTTGGTGAGCGAACTCACGAAGAAGAAGCCCTCGAGCAAAAGGAAGAAGGCCGCGAAAATCCACGGAGCAACCTTGAGCTTGCGCTCCTCGTGCAGGTAGAAGAAGAGCAGCAGCGTGGTGCACATCATAGTCAGCGTAATGGCAAGGCCATACGCGGCTTCCATATGCGCCGAGTTCTGGAACAGCAGCACCACGATGACGCAGCCCACAAGCATGACGTTATTGACCATGGGAATATAGAGCTGGCCCTTGGTCTCGGCAGGATAGAAAACCTGCATGTGCGGCATGAGGTCCAGGCGGCTGGCCTCGGACACCAGCGAGAATGCGCCGGTAATGAGCGCCTGCGAGGCAATGATGGCCGCGACGGTGGAAAGGCCGACGGCAAAGGGACGCAGGCCCGGGGTGAGCATCTGGTAGAAGGGGTTGAGGTCGGCAATGCCCATGAGCTCGGGGTTGGCAGCGTTGTTCATAAGCCAAGCGCCCTGGCCCATATAGGAAAGCAGCAGGCAGCACTTAACGAACGGCCAGGTGGCATAAATGTTGCCGCGGCCAACGTGGCCCATGTCGGAGTAGAGCGCCTCGGCACCGGTGGTGGCGAGGAAGCAGCTGCCCAGAATCATGATGCCCGCGTGGTTGTTGGGGCTCAGCAAAAAGGCGATGCCGCGCAGCGGGTTGAGGCACAGCAGCACGGCGGGATGCTGGAAGACAAAGAACAGACCCGTGCCGCCCAGGAACAGGAACCACAGCGTCATGATGGGGCCAAAGGCGTGACCGATCTTGGCCGTACCGATGCGCTGTACCAAGAAGAGCACGATGATGATGGCGAGCGTAATGGCGACGACGCGGCCCTGGTCCTCGCCCAGCACGGCATGGACCGCCGGGATGGTGCGCAGGCCCTCGATGGCCGTAGTCACGGTAACGGCAGGCGTGAGGATGCCGTCGGCGAGCAGCGCGGCGCCACCCAGCATGGCAGGGATAATAAGCCACTTTCCGCAGCGCTTGACCAGGCTGTACAGGGCAAAGATGCCGCCCTCACCATGGTTATCGGCGCGCAGCGAGATGAGCACATACTTGATGGTGGTCAGCAGCGTGACCGTCCACACGACAAGGGAGAGCGCGCCGAGCACGAACTCCTCCGTGACGCTTCCGATGCCGCCGTTGCCGGCGACGAGCGCCTTGGTTACATACATGGGGCTGGTGCCGATATCGCCATACACCACGCCCAGCGTGACGAGCATCGCCGAGATGCTCACAGGAATCGCAGCGTGCGAGGCTGCCTCCTTGGCCTTTTGTTCCATAAGCCGGTTTCCTCCCAACTTTAATGTTCGAAGGAATTATAGGTAATCGGCCCATGTTTGAATGGCACTGTTTTCCCAGCTAGATAAACATTTATACGGCCTTTAAGCCATCTCGGCGATATGGAATGTGACAAAGGGACTGTCCCTTTGTCACATTCGTCATTTTCCAAGCCAATTTTTGAACCACCACTCCATGGAGCGGCTCATCTCGACCATAAAGGGACTCGTGTGCTTGCGGGTATAGATGTCCACGACGCGCTCCCCCACCTCGCGGGCGTGCGGACGAAACATCGCGTCCATCTCGGCCACCTGCGCGTCCATGGTCGCGGCATCCGCACGGCAGTAGCGCTCCTCGTGCACCAGGTTCACCACGGGATGCGCGATCGCCGGACGCTCCTTACGGGGCGTGCCGATGATGAGCATCGACAGCGGCATGGTATAGGGCGGCAAGTCCAGCAGCGCGGCAACTTCCTCGGCGTTCTCCACGATGTCGCCAATGTAGCAGCTCCCCAGGCCCAGGGCCTCGGCGGCAACCACGGCGTTTTGCGCAGCGATCACGGCGTCCTGGGCCGCGATGGCAAAGTCGCCCAAACCCGGCGCGCGGCGGGGCGCCTTGCCCGTGCGCTCGACAAACTCGGGCTCAAAGCAGCCCACGTGCTCAAACAGATCGATCCACTTGGCATAATCGACCACAAATATTAGTGCCCAGGGCGCCTTGGCGATCATGGGCTGGTGGTCGCACAGGTCGGCCAGACGGTCCAGCGTAGCCTGCTCGCGAATGCTTACGATGGAATACATCATCATGGCGCCCGCCGACGGCGCGCGACTCGCCGCATGCAGGATCGCCGCACGCTGCTCGTCGGTCACCGCCACGGGGCGGTCGTCGTCATCACGCGCAAAGGCACGCGTAGACGAGCGATGCTCCAAGATGTCCAGCACCACGTTGCCCGTAGTCTCGACCGGATAGCCGTGCGTATCCACAGCCTTGGTGCAAACCTGCTCGCTCATAGCCTCATCCCTGCCATTTCTTTAAGAAGCCTTTACGTTTCCGTGTAATTCCCGTCCATTATCGCGCAGGTCGCCACTAAATTGCGCCACACCGCCACACGTGCGCGTTAATATGGCTGGTTGTTGTGCGCAGCCACCAATTGCAGCGCATATCTTGGTAGCAATCGGGTAAACCCCCGCTTTCGTAGGTTTTAAGTTTGTGAGGAGTCTCAGCATGTTCGCTGCCGCCATCTCGCTCGTCGGTCTTGCGGCGACCGTCTACCTTGTCTTGCGCGAGGCCAAGGCCATTCGCGCACAGTCGGGCGCCGTTGCCAAGGGCACTATCGCCTGGAGCGTCGCCTTTGGTCTGTTCCAGGTCTTTTTGACCATTTGGGGCGCTGTGGGCCTCGTTGCCCAAAACGAGCCGCTCGCCTTTGTGATGCTCATTCTGACCAACGCCATCCTCACCGGATGCGCTTGGGCCAGCATCGCCCGCGACCGCATCGCCCCGCGCGTCTTTGCGTTCGCTGCTACCGATGCCCCCGCCCCCACCGGCAAGCTCGCCCGCCTGCGCGGCGCCTTTGTGGGCAAACCGCTCGTCGCCGCCGTCCTGTGTCTGCTGCTCGCCGGCGTCTTTGCGCTGCTGGGCATGGAGGTCTCGTCCAACCACGACTTTACCTGGGTCTATCCCCTGTGCATCCTGCTCGAGTGGGCCATCATCACCACGCTCATGGTCGGCCTGTTCTTCCTGTTCCAGCGCCACGGCGCAGCTCCCGCGGTCCTGGCCTTTGCCCTCTTTGTCCTAGGCATTGCCGAGTTCTTCGTCATCACGTTTAAATCCATGCCCATCCAGCCGGGCGACCTTTCGGCCATCTCCACCGCCGCCGCGGTCGCCGGCAACGGCTACACCTTCTCGATCTCGCTGTTCTGCGTGCTGTCCATGGGCTTTACCGCCATCGCCATGCTGCTGTGCGAGTACGCCGGCATCGTGGCGCCGCATCGCGAGAAGGGCGCCGCCAACGCCAAGCGCATGCTGCTCACCAACCTGCTCGTCGCCGTGCTGTGCCTGGGCGGTGTGACCGCACACGTCACGCTCATCGACTACTACAACACCCTCGGCATCACCGTCTACACCTGGCGTCCGCTCGAGAGCTACTGGCGCGAGGGCTACCTGCCCGCTTTCATTAGCGCAGCGCAGTCCATCAAGCCGCCCAAACCCGCCGACTACTCCGTCGACGATGCCAAGGCCACGCTCAAAAAGTACGCCAAGGCCTACGACAAGTCCGAGGCCGCCAAGAGCGACGAGCGCGCCGCCGCAAAGGACCAATTCGACAGCGAGAAGCCCACGGTCATCGCCATCATGAACGAGACCTTCTCGGACCTGTCCATCTACCAGAATATGCGCGCCGGCTACGAGGGCCCGCAGTACTTTAAGAGCCTGTCCAACTGCCTCAGCCGCGGCAAGCTCTATGTGAGCGCCTACGGCGGCGGTACCGCCAATACCGAGTTTGAGTTTATGACCGGCAACTCCATGGCCAGCCTGGGCTCGGGCGTGTACCCCTACACCATCTACAACATGGAAACGACCGGGAACCTGGCAGAGCAGTTCAAGTCGCTCGGCTACACCACCACGGCCATGCACCCCAACCACGCAACCAACTGGAACCGCGAGAACGTCTACAAGGACTTTGGCTTTGACCAGTTCCTGTCCATCAACGACTTCCAGGGAGCCGACACCCTGCGCGACATGGTGACCGACCAGGCGACCTACGACAAGATTCTTGAGCTGCTCGACCAGAACGCCGATCCGCAGTTTATCTTCGACGTGACCATGCAGAACCACTCGGGCTACGATACGGGCCTGCTGCCGGCAGATAAGCAGATGCACCTCAACATCGACACGACCGATCTGGACGCCAAGACCATCGAGGACGGCACGCTGTCCGATGTCGACGAGTACGTCTCGTGCATCGAGCAGTCCGACCAGGCGCTGCGCTACTTCCTCAATGCCTTGAGCAAGCTCGATCGCAAGGTGGTCGTGGTGTTCTGGGGCGACCATCAGCCGTTCTTCCCGTCCAAGTTCAACGACAAGTGGTTTACCGACGAGGACGACGCCACCCACCAGGAGCGCTTGTGGCAGACCGACTACATCATCTGGGCCAACTACGACGTTGCCGGCTGCGACCAGACGAGCGAGGTCGACGACCTGTCCACCAACTATCTGTCCACCCAGCTGATGCAGCTGATCGGCGCCCCGCTGACCGACTACCAGAAGGCGCACATGACGCTGCGCGAGTCGCTGCCCGCCATTAACTCCGTGGGCTACGAGGATGCCAGCCTGCGCTGGGCGCTCTCCTCCAACGTCACCGGTGACGACGCCGCGGCCGCAGCCGCCACCAAGGCGCGCGAGGATTACGCCAAGATGCAGTACTACGAGATGTTCCGCGACGGCAAGAACGTGTACACCGAGCACTTCCAGACCGAGGCCAACGAAACCGACCCCAACCTGGCACCGGGTACGACCAAGATCAAGTAGCGACTAGCTGCGAGTTCACAACTGAAACGTCTGTCCGGGCGGAGGTATGTAAGGTTCCCTGCTCGGACAGTCCTGCGCAAGACGGAGGCCACATTAAGTGGCCTCCTTTGCGTGCGGAACTCGCGATGAACCTTATATGCCTTCGCCTGGACAGACGCCCTGATGTTGGGGCGTGGCTTGTCTTGGGTGTATCGCCGAACATATATAAGTTGAAGGCCACGTTATGTGGCCTTCTTTGTTTGCGGAAAGTGTGTCCCGGAATTCTTGTCTGGAATGGGATGCAGTTTCCGCTTGGGACCTGATTGGGAAAGTGTGTCCCACTATTCAGCTGGATTCCGGGATGTATTTTCCGGTTGAGGCTCGTTGGGAAAGCGCGTCCCACTTTGGGGGCTGATTCTGGGACGTGGTTTCCGGTTGGCTCTCATTGGGAAAGTTCATCCCATTTCTCGGCTTAATTATGGGACGCAGTTTCCCGTTGAGGACCCTTTGGGAAAGTGCGTCCCGGTCTGGGCGCTCAAACTGGGATGGATTATCCGGATGAGGGCTTGACGGAAAATGTGTCCCGTTCCGGGCGCTAATTGTGGGATGCAGTTTCCGCTTGCGGAGTCTCCACTCAACAGAAAACCCGGGTGGCCTGTTTTTGGCTACCCGGGTTTTTGGGTTGTCGATATGTTCGACTGGCCACTAGTGGGTCTTGCGGCGCTTGATCAGCATGATGAGGGCTATCACTACGAGCGTTGCTCCCGCTGCTGCTGCGGTGGCGACTAGGGCGAATGTTTGGTCGCCGGTGTTTGCGAGGTTCTTCGCTGTGGCCGTAGTCTTGACCTTGGTGTCGGTCTTAGCTCCGTTGTCGGACTTGGGCTTGTCCGGGTTCGTCGGGGT
>ERZ857775.1389-NODE-1389-length-28629-cov-9.960279_pt1 | contig 28629 bp, 17 predicted proteins | sample MGYA00519698_ERZ857775 | MGnify/ENA primary metagenome ERZ857775 (study PRJEB31778, sample SAMEA3449363) | human gut metagenome | biome: human gut; feature: human-associated habitat; material: faeces | place: United Kingdom | collected 2010/2012 ...
TATGTTAGCAGCCGTCGTAGCTGCTTTGGCATCTTGCCAATCAAAAGCCAACAAAGCCGCAGAGGCACAAGCAGACAGCCTTGCCCTCGCTATGACTCCGATTACCGAAATGACAGAAGTCTATGCCGGTACTCTTCCTGCTGCCGACGGTCCGGGTATCGATTATGTGTTAACCCTGAATGCTGCAACTGATGGTATTGATACTACTTACACACTGGATATGACTTACCTGGACGCTCAAGGTCAAGGTCAGAACGAGACTTTCACTTCCAATGGAAAGCAACAGACAATACATAAGGTGGTAAACAAAAAACCTGTTACTGCAGTCAAATTAACCCCGAAAAGTGGTGAAGCTCCCATGTATTTCGTAATTGTGAATGATACAACTCTTCGATTGGTAAATGACAGTCTACAGGAAGCCGTTAGTGATTTGAATTATGACATCATTAAGGTAAAACAATAAATAGGTCCAAACCTAACCAGTAAAAATGCTCTGCAACGAATGAATCTTTCTTGCAGAGCATTTATTATTCTTACCAGTATTCAAAAGAGCCTTATTATCCAAGCACTCCGTATCCTTCTTGCAGACGTTTCAACCTCAACAATGCTTCGATATAATAGTAATCGGCATAAATGATAGAAGCGTCTATTTCCGAGTGATTCGGCCAGTGCCCTACACTATGGAGCAAGAAAGAAGGTTTGCTTTCACCACTCTGGTAACTGTCGGAGCTGAGACTCGTCAACATCTCGATTGCCGCATCCTTATAACGTTTTCCTGTTCCATTAGGAAGATAGGTAGACAATTCGAGCAAAGCAGAAGCAACTACCGCTCCTGCCGAAGCATCACGGGGAGCATTCGGTATACTCGGATCATCAAAATCCCAATAAGGAACTTTATCCTCAGGGAGTCTGTCTAAATAAACATCCGTTACCTTCTGAGCAAAATCCAAGTATTTAGGATCTTTTGTCTCACGATAGACCACAGTATATCCATAAATAGCCCATGCTTGTCCACGCGCCCACATTGTACTATCGGCATATCCCTGGTGAGTAACACCTTTAATCAGATTGCCTGTGATTGTATCATATACAGCCACATGATAAGAAGTATAATCAGTACGGAACTGGCTTTTCATCGTTTTGTCCGCATGAGACACGGCAATGTCATACAAATAAGGATTACCGCCATTCTTAGCTGCCCAGAAAAGCATTTCCAGATTAATCATATTGTCCATGATTGTATTGTGAGGCCAATTACGCGGTTCTACCTCACGAGGCCATGAAAGAATTGTTCCTACAATTGGATTGAACAAGGTAGCCAATGTATCGGCAGTGTCCAATATCACCTGTTTATATGCCGGATTCTTAGTCAGACGGTAACCATTTCCATAGCTACAAAATACAAGAAATCCCAAATCGTGATCGTAAGCTGGAATATGAGAAAGAAACTTCAATGAGTGAGTGAAATTCTCCGCTTCTTCCAACACTTGCTTATCTTTTGTATATTCGTAATCATACCAAAGTACTCCCGGCCAAAAACCAGCGCACCACTCCTCCTTCGTCGCCTTACGACAATTCCAATGTTGTTCGTCAGCCATGATATTGCGCGGCATCATCGTATAGTCAATTCCGGAATCTGTTTCCAGTTCCGTAAGTGTACGTTGTGTCTGCTTTGCGCAGTAGTCCAATGCCTTATTCACATCCAATGTACCGGAAGGCTTGTGAGTACACATACAAAAACCTAACACCACAGCCAGACCTACTACAATCTTTTTCATCTTAATCTGATATATCTACTTTAATTTCTAATTCTTAATTTTTAATTGACTCTGAACCAATCTACATCTGCCCATCCACGATTGCCCTCATTCGGAGTTACGCAAAATACTCCAACTTTGGCTCCAATCCATTTGCCTTGTCGGGCTGTGAAAGGCTCTCCCACTGTCATGTATTTCTTTCCATCCAGACTATAAGCGAATGTACAAACGGCTCCTTTACGAACCTTTACTTGCAAATAAACTGTTTGCCACTCATTATCTGCTACTCCCGGCATCTTCAGATGTTCCACCGGAATGTTTGCCAATTCTTTTATCTGTTCGAGATTTTGCTGTTCCGCATCCTTGCAGACTGCTTGTTGCAGAATAAACAGATCTCCCGCCTTACGAATGGAGAGATAGCTATAATCCCATCCCATTACAATGATTCCGGTTTGTTCCCCATCCTGCTTGGCAGTAAATGTCAACTTGGTCGTAGCTGTAAACTCTTCAGCCGGAAACTTTTGCATCAACAAGTTAGGAACTTCCCAGAAGTTCACAAATTCTTTCGAGAGGCTGCCTGCATAAAGACGAATATACCCCAAGTCGGTCGTGAACCCGTAAGTGTCTTTTTTATTGGCATGCCATTGCCATTGCAACCCTAAATGACGGGTATTGAATTCATCACTCTCCGGCGGAGTGGCTATCGGATATGTCTTTCCTACATTCGGTTTCTTATAGGTCGTTACCGGTTCACCGCAACCATCTTTATCCTTGTCTACTCCGATTACAGGCCAATCATTTACCCAAGTCATCGGATTCAGATGAATCACGCGTCCGTAAGCTCCTTTATCTTGAAAATGAATGAACCAGGATTCTCCTGTGTTGGTGTCTACCCAGCCACCTTGATGAGGCCCGTTGATATTTGTCTTTCCTTGTGCCATTACGACCTTCGATTCGTAAGGGCCGTAAATATTCTTCGAGCGAAGTACTAATTGCCAACCGGTTGCTACTCCACCTGCCGGAGCAAAAATATAGTAGTATCCGTTGCGTTTGTAAAGCTTCGGTCCTTCTACCGTATGGTTCTTTCCATCATTTCCGTCAAATACCATCACCGGATCGGAAATTACTTCTGTTCCCTCTGCATTCAGTTCGCAAATAACGAGAATACTATTCACTCCGCTACGGCTTCCGGCATAAGCATGTATCAGATATACTTTTCCGTCTTCGTCCCACAAAGGAGTGGCATCAATCATACCTTTCCCGGCTTTCACCAATACAGGCTTGCTCCATTTTCCTTTCGGGTCTTTGGTTTTAATCATATAGATTCCATAATCCGGATCACCCCAGTAAATGTAGAACTCTCCGTTATGAAAACGAATAGCCGGTGCCCATACGCCTTTACCATGCTGTGCCTTATCGAAGAATTCTTCCGGCTCCTGAACCGGTAACGCATAGTTTACCAGCGACCAATTCACCAAGTCATTGGAATGAAGAATAGGAATTCCGGGAATACAATTAAAACTGGACGCTGTCATATAGAAATCATCTCCGGCTGCACATACATCCGGATCCGAATAGTCTGCATGAAGAACCGGGTTCTGATAAGTTCCATTTCCCTTATCAGCCACCCAGGTCTTAGAAATTTCTTGTGTACCTGCCAATGAACAGCAAGCCATCATTCCTGCTAAAAACAGAATCTTTTTACGCATAGTACCTAACTAATAATTCTTTTCCAAATTCAAGTGTTATTCCTAAAAACAAGTTCTTTCTACCTCATAGATAAAACTAATCTTTCAGAAAACTGAATCTAATTTACTTTTCAAACAATCTATTTACTGACCTATTTGCTTATATATACGAAGGGGATTAGGTAAATACCTAATCCCCTCATAATTATTTTTAGAAAATAATATTCTATTCTCTTGTGTACATTAGTGTACCAAACCCTAATTGATCAAATCCACCACTTGTGCTTCCGTAATGTCCTCCACCACCTTCGACACCCATGCCATCCATAAACTGTTTGGTATAATATGCATCCAAGCCTTTGGTTTTATAATGATTATAAATCAAAGCCCAACAAGGACGTATTTCACCTCTCGATTTATCATTCTCTTCCTGAGAAGAAAGTTCAGGGCACTGCCAGCTACAATTCTCATAATAGGTATATGGGAAATCTTTTTTACGATACACAAACTTCTCATCTGACGTGGAAGAAGTATCATCAAAGTCTTTCCACAAATTATATTTAGCCGTATATTCAGCCATAGCAAGCACCTTGTTTCCATCATAAGCAAACAAATCCTCACCGATATTATATGCCATTTGGCAGAATGCTCCCATCAAAGAAACACAAAGCGTTGCATGACCCTGATCACGACCGGACTCCTGTCCTTGCCCTAACATTCCATGACCATCCGGATCTTGATGAAGAAAAGGTACTGCATTGTCAATACAACCATTTCCTACTCCATATTTAAAATAAAGAATAGCCTCATTAATCATATCCTGATCATCACAAAGAATACCAATAGACAAAATAGAAGTCATCTGTGCCAGATCCCAATTTAACCAACTGTGCTGTTTGCAACTTTCTTTATGAGCCAGAAAACCAGAAGCAGCCGGATAAAAAACATTCTTTACCATTGTTTGAAATGCAGCCAATTCATCCTTCTTGAAAAGAGTTTCGTCTGTACGCATGATTTCTGCAGCATTTACTATCTGATGAACATTAATAGAAATCAAATATTCATTCGGGTCGGCAATTTCTCCATTCGGATCATACGTTCTATCGTTGGCAAGACTCTTGACACGAACAAGTCCTTTGCAAGTAGTAGCCCATTCATTCAAAATTCTAACTGCAGCTTGTCCACAGGCTAAATCATTTTCTAGTTTCCAGCGAAGGGCTAATTGGTAAGCTGCTGCCGCATCTTCGTAGAAATAAGTATAATTATTCCACCAATCAGGAAAAGCAGCAGACCAATTCTTTTCATCCATACGTCCTATGATTTCTTGTGCTTCAGGAGTATAATTAGAATAGGAATATCCCGAATTTTTCAATTTAGCTAATCCTTCGCTCCAAGGAGACTGAGTCAATTTAGACTTCACATAAGTAAAATCAGCATCCGTATGAAGCATACAAGGATGATTCAATGTATATTCATTTATAGCTGGCCATGAATCGATATCAGTAGTACCATCTTCGATATCGGTGCATGCACTCAAATTGAGTGCAAGCATCGTTGATAATATATATATTTTCGTTCTCATAGTTTATCAATTCTTATTTTCTTGTTCAACAAAAGCTTTCAAATCATCTAACGTCTTAAAGGTACGAACCCAATATACATCATAGAAAGATGTACTAGCTCCAGGAGCTTCTATTTTAAATTGGAAAGTTTTAAGTTCGGTCGTTCCTTCCTCTAACGAACTACCTTTAAATGTACCATTTTTGATATCATAATATATAACCTCTGCTCCATCCTTCGTAAGCTTTCCAGTAAATGTATTTGCATTATTTCCATACTCACCAAAACCAGTACCCTCTTTAGGTACAACATCAAACTTTATAGTAGGATAACTTTTTGCATCAGTTTTACCCTTCTCAAAACTAATACTACCAAATTTTATAGCAACAATAGAATAATCTGTATTAACATAAACCTTCATACTCTTTTCCGATTCTGATAAATCAGGTGAAAGTTTACCACCGTTTATGAGGCTTAAATCGGCACGTTGCTTATCTCGTGTATTATTTAGTTTCATATTTAATACATATTTTCCATCTTTAACTTCACCTTTATCAGCCGCATTGTTTGCATACCAAGGTTTGTTAGTTTCTTCAAATGAATATTTCATCAGACCATAAGGAACTTTCACAGTTGTGGTAAACTTTTGTTTCTCAGTTGTAGTAGCTGTAATAGCAACTTCACCATAATTCTTGGCAGTTACAACTCCTTGATCACTTACCTCTACAACATTCGGATCACTACTAGTCCACGTCAAAGAAGCTACGGTTGCATTTTCCGGAGAGGTAGTGAAATTCAGTTTCACACTTTCACCCGGCAACAAATCTTCTTGTGTCCCGAATGTGATTTCATCAATATAGATTATCGGAATTATCTTTAGCTCAAAAGATTCCTCATAGCCTCCTCTATCCAAAGAAATAGCAGTAATGGTGACAGTTCTTCCTTCTTCTCCACCATCAAGACCTTCCACTACACCATCTTTCGTTACAGTCGCAATAGACGTATCACTACTTTTCCATGTTATCGTAGAATAAGTACGGTCTGCCGGAAGAATGATTGGTTTCAATGTCCTTTCTTCTGAAACAAATAGCTCAGCCTTATCGGCTTCCGTAAATTCAAAATCTGTAATCGGCTTAAATTCAGGCACAACAGTCAATTCAAAAAGAGCTGTTGCACCAAAGCCTACTTCCGGAGTAATCATAATATTTGCCTTACCTGCACTTACAGCATGCACAAGTCCATCCTGTGACACAGTAGCTACTTTTTCATTCGATGATGTCCATTTAACCTTAGGGTTACTCGGTTGTTCCGGAGAATATTTATAAGTAATCAAAGAGTCTGTATAATCTACAGTTGCAGCCAATGTTAATTTTCCATTCTCCACATTGGTCAATTCAATCTCGGAGATTAGTATCTTTTCATCCAGCCCATCACCAAACACCTTGCCGTCATCACATGCCGACAATGAGAAAACAGCCACTAAGCCTAGACTCAATAATGTATATTTCATAATTCTATTCTTTTAATGTTCAACATATAAAATCAGTTCTTCCCGACGTTACCATCCCGGATTCTGACCGATATTAGGATTCAACTGACGTTGGTCTGACGGCAGTGGATAAAGATAATTTTTATTACTCCACACACGATTGGTTTCGATAAGCAAACAGCCATCTTCCAACGAATAAGAAGGAGACCATTTTCCGGCCCACGTTGCCCAATCACCGGACGTGTTCCATTTTACGCCCAACATATTCTCCGGCATTTCCGTTTCAGCAGTTTTCCAACGTTTCAAATCATCAATACGGAAGCCCTCATTGAAAAGTTCCACTGTACGCTCCCGGCGAATCTCTTCACGCATTTTCAGATTATGAGTAGTAGCAAAAGAAGTAGTGAGTCCCGGCATATTCGGATTCACACGTTGACGAACCTGATTCAAATATACCAATGCTGCATCCACTTTAGAAGCATCCATGATGTTACCTTCTGCATCCGCATTTCTCTCAAATACCGCTTCGGCATAGTTCAGTAACACTTCAGCATAACGAATAATCGGGAAGTCATATCCTTCATATTCATCTTTCACATTACGTTCCGTTGCCCATTTTTGATTGTTATATCCACTACCACTAGTCGGATAGAAATCTTTATTATCAAAAGCAGCTTTATCCGCATCTGTCCAAGTAGTATGAGAAGCATTGTTATTCCAATATTTCCGTCCCGGTGCCATTAAAGTATTCGTCATGCGGTTATCACGTTTTGCATACTCGTTGTCTGGAGTAGAATAGTCAACACCGGCAGTCGACTGCGCATTGTCAATTGGAAGTCCATCCGCTCCCAAATACATTTCCGCCAATTTACGAGTTACCCATTGTACATTGGCAAAACAATTCTTAGTAATATTCTTACCGATTGGAGCAATCACTTCATCATGACGACGTGAGAAAATATATTCCTTATTTTTATCTTTCTTAATATTAGCCGGATTGGACTGAACATCTTCTAAAATAAATAGATATTTATAAGCATCTGTACCTAATTCTGCCGGTTTAAATATTTCATACTGCTTACTATCAATTACTTCCCAAGCAGCCTCAGCAGCAATATCAAGCAAATCATTGATTCGAGTTACATCCCCTGTCCTAAATTTCTGCCATGTACCTTCATACAACGCCACACGAGAAAGAAAAGCCTGGGCAGCTCCCTGTGAGACACGTCCCTTATCAGCTGTTGCAATAACATTCTCTTTTGGTAAATCCGGAATGGCTTGCTTCAAATCTTCAATGATCAGGTCTACCACTTTCGAACGGTCATCACGAGGGGCATTCATTTTCGGATCGGTGATATCAATAGGTTCAGTCACCACAATTACATCTCCAAATAACTGAAGTAAATCAAAATATTCGTATGCACGAAAGAATTTAGCTTCAGCAACATAGCGTGCAATGTCTGTCGGGTTAGGATAGCTTTCAGCTTTTTGTAACAAAATATTAGCATAACGAATCTTTGTATAAGCTCCCGTATAATTTCCATCCGACACCGGAATGTTGTTAATTCCCTTACTATATTCATTGTAGCTACTTGAAGTCATCAAGTCCGAACGGGTATCACTATGAGGACCATCATATACGGCACTCGAAAAATCACGAGTCCATTCATAAAACTGATTAGCATACAGTTTATAATCATTTGGAGTCTGCCACAAATTTGCGTCCGACATTTGATCTTGCGGATCAAGATCAAGACAAGACGGTAAAGTCACCACTACTGAGAGCAGCAATATAGTTTTTATTGTATTTACTATTTTCATATTCTAAGAATTAAAAGGTTACATCTAATCCGACAGTACAAGTACGATTGAACGGGAAACGTCCATTACCGGATACCTTGCGTGAAGCTTCGGGGTCCCATCCATCGTTAATCTTACTCACCTCCCACAAATCGGCTCCAGATACGTATATACGAAGTCTGCTGATCGCTTTCGTCTTGCTGAGCAATGAAGTCGGGAAGTTATAGCCTAGTGTCAAGCTTTTCAGACGGAGATAATTGCCATTTTCTACCGACCAGGATGAGCACTGATAATTATAATTATTAATCATTTTAATATTAGTATATGTCGGATAGCGTCCATCTCTATTATCAGGACTCCACACATTTCCCACAGATTGTGTCGTTGAATTCAAATGAGCGGCACGCATCGGTATGCGATAGTTATCATTACTTTCGTCACGGAAAATGGTTCGTTTGGCCGCACCTTGGAACACAGCGGATAAATCAAAATTATTCCATTCTATTCCGACATTGAACGAATAGGAAATTTTCGGATCATCCGAACCCAAATAAACATAATCTTTTTCATCCAACTTACCATCACCGTTTACATCTTCATACATATTATCACCCAAACGGAGATCCTTCGGCATACCTATACCGTTACTATTATAATATTTATAAATGTACTTGCGCAATTGTTCTTCTGTCTGAATCTTTCCACAATATTTCAGACCGAATACCGAGTTCAACGAGTATCCCTGTTGTTTGTCTACAAAGCCGGATTTAAATACCGTCACTCCACCATAGTCTACCAGTTTATTATCAGCATAGGTAAATGTACCTCCCACATGATAGTTCACTTTTCCAATTTTATCCGACCATGTCACAGTTCCTTCATATCCTTTTGCTTCAAATTTTCCACTATTGGAAGCAGGAGCTTTATCTCCCAGAATTCCCGGATAAGCAACTGCTATCAGCATATTGTTATTCTTCTTCATAAACAACTCTACCGTACCCTGCAGGCGGCTGTCAAACAAATGAAAGTCCAATCCTAAGTTATAATTATGAATACGTTCCCAACTACGTCCCATAGTAGCAATTTCACCGCTAGTCTTAATATAGGAGATTCTTCCATCACCAATGTAAGCCCCATTGACTGAATTAAAGTTGTATAACTGCATACCATCATAACGTGAAATACCTGACTGATTACCAACAACTCCATAAGAAAGACGCAATTTTAGTTCATTGACAAATTTCACGTTTTTCATAAATTCCTCTTCGGAAAGACGCCATCCACCCGAAAATCCATAAAAGAAATCCCATCGGTTCTCAGGACGGAACTTAGAAGAACCATCATAACGGAGATTCATTTCCAACAGATACTTAGACATGTAATTGTAATTGAAACGTCCGAAATATGACATCATAGCTTCATGCCATTTACTTGGACCGGCAGTTTTTGCCGAGTTTTTCAATGTTATTTCACCCGATCCATTCAATATTTCCAATGAACTCTGCACATCCTTCGCTGTCACCACTGTATAATCATACTCTTTCAAATTATATTGTGCACCAAGCATAGCTGTAACATTATGTTTTTCTCCCAATGTCTGGTGATAATTCAGATAGCCTGAAACAGAGTAGTAATCAGTACGGGCAAAAGATTTCGAATATTCCGTAGAGGCCTGATTAGGATTATTGATAGCATTTGTCTTTGCCGTACTCAACGTTCCGTCATAGGTGTACCAAGTAATGCTGTTCTTTACCCCATCACGTGTCGCAGTAGATGTATTGTAACCTAAATTGACTACTGCATCCAAGTAAGAAGTAAATTGATACTTCAAATTCTCACTAATATTAATACCGGATACTTTCAATTTATTATCACCTCCCAGTTCTGCATACCAGTTGGGAGTATAATTTCCACCCCAATGATAAGGTTTGCCATCCATAGTAGAGGAAGGCAATCCCGGCTGGGGATAACTGGAAGTCAGAACCCTGTCAATCATCGTTGGAGACACCTGATCCTGGCGGTTATAAGCCATCACGGATTCGATAGTAAACCTATCCGTCAACTTTACCGTATTCGTCAAACGAACATTGAAACGTTTATTATTATTTCCCCATTTCAATGTACTATCATCATACATATAACCTACAGAAAGACGATACAACGACTTTTCGTTTCCACCGGATACGCTCAAATTGTGCTGCGTAGAACCTGCATTGCCAAACAATACATCCTGCCAGTTAGTATCCATAAAGACATAATCGTCCACATCACCGAAAGCGGGTATCGGATTCGGATTTTTAGATAAATCAATATATCCACCTTTATAAGCTTGAGCAAGCTGTGCATATTTAATCCATTGGTCATCATCACCTAAACCATCGTTGTGACGAGTAGTAATAATAGCTTCACTCCATTGGTCAATACTCATCATTTTAGGCTGTAAACCCACAAATTTATGCGTATAAGAACCACTATATTCTATTTTAGCCTTTCCTTCCTTAGCCTGTTTGGTGGTCACCAAAATAACACCACCTGCTGCCTTCGATCCGTAGATAGCCGCCGAAGCATCTTTTAAAAAGTTGATGGATTCAATATCGGCAGAGTTAAGCAAACGAAGTTCATTCACACTTTCGTATTCTACTCCATCAATAATGATTAACGGGTCTGTGGAATTGGCCGATACAGCACCACGCAGTTTCATTCCCCAACTTTCATCACCCGGAGCACCGGAGGAACGGGTAATAATAACTCCCGGTACTTGCCCTTGCAATGCCTGTACAGGACTCGACATAGCACCTTTATTTTCCAGCATTTTATCGGAAACGACTGTCACCGCACCAGTTAATGTCTCTTTCTTCTGTGAACCATATCCCACAACAACTACTTCATCCAGAACTTCACTATCTTCCTGCATTTTCACATTGACAATAGTTTGCGTACCCACCTCCACTAGCTGGTCTTTATAGCCTATATAGCTAAACTTCAATTTTGCACCTGCCGGCACACTGACCGTGTAATTCCCGTCAATATCAGTAATCGTGCCTTCAGTTCCACCAATAACGCTAATATTCACACCAATCAATGGTTCGCCAGTCGCATCAATCACTTGACCTTTCACTTTCTTTTGCGTCTGCATTACTACCTGATTGTCACTTAAATCCGCATCAGCCCATGCCTGCGAAACAGGACAAAGTCCCAACATTAATCCTAACGCAAAGACAGCTGTCTTGTTAGGTCGCGAATTAAATATTAATCCTCTTCGTTTCATAAAATTAAATTTGAGGTTTAAAAATAGTATTAAATTTTTGTTCTCTAAAATAAAGTAAGGCATACAGGTGCCTCTTTGTAAATTCTGACTCCTTTTCCATAAGCACAAAGGGTTATTTATTAATGAATAAGATTATATACAATTTCGGAAGAACTCGCGCATTTCACGACGTCCAAGAAACAGGTGGTTTTCTACCGTCCTACAACTTAGATTCAGTTCATTAGCGATTTCCGGAGAAGTTTTATTTTCAAAACGGTTTAATGTATAAATTAACCGACGTTGTTCGGGCATAGCAGCCAGACGGGTCCGTTCCATTGTCATTAAATCATCACCGATAATTTTTTCTTCGGTTTCATTGGTAGAAGTAGACATAGTATCATAGATATAGCTATCTATTTCTTGCTTCTTATAATAACGACGGATATAGTCGATTACAATATTGCGGGCAATAGTAAACAGGAAATATTTCACTGTGTCGGGACGGAGCATTTGTTTGTAGTCCAGCAGACGTACAAATACATCTTGGGTTAGATCCTCCGCTTCGTAGCGATGAGTGATACGATAAGTAATATAGGTAAGAATCACCTGATAATATTCTTCATAAGAACGGGTGATAATGTCGTCGTAAGTGTAAGCTATTGTCTCCATAATACTATCTTTTTCGGTTTTAATCACGATGCAAATATAGAGGGGATTTCGGATATAACGGTCGTAAAATAAAGCGGATCAATCTCAACGAATCTAGTTAGACTTATTTAAATACATTCTCCTCATTATCAACAAGTTATATTCTCATTAAATAGAGTATCACTTTATAAAATGAGACTCCATACACTAAAATCTATGCATTTTCGCTCCACTTACACTTGTTTGCCCTTACCTTTCTCTCCTTTTCAATCTCACCATTTCACGATCTTACCGATTCATTGTCTCATCAACGGCTTTGATGAGACATAAACATTAAGAGAAAACTTTCATTTCATTAAAGATAAACTCGCTTTGCACTTATTGCAAAGTTACATTTGATTAAGGGTAAACTATAAAAAACAACTTTGCAATAGGACCAAAAGAAGTTTATATAGGGAGAAGAAGAACTTATCTATTAATAGATAATGGAAAGAAACAAGTGAAATTAAGAAAGTCACTTAGTGAATCGGGAGCCTTCACCCTCTATCCCCGATGAACAGGGAGAAGTGAAGGGTGAAGGGAATATGGGTACAAAATAGATTTCAGAGATAATAAGTCGAAAAGTTACTCTTCTTTGGCTGTTCCGCCTATACTACGGATGTATTCATTCGGAGTAACTCCCGTACTCTTCTTGAATGAGCGGAAGAAAGAAGCACGCGAGCTAAAACCACAGAGTTCTGCCAGTGCAGTCAATGTATAGCGGGAATATTGGCTGTCCACTACCATCTTTTTGAATTGAGTGACACGGTATTCATTGATAAAGTCATAGTAAGACTGATTAAGATACTGGTTCAAAAGATACGATAATGAATGTGAAGAAGTGTCCAATGCAGAAGCTAAGTCACCCATTTTTAAGTCAGGATTGATATATGGCTTTTCTTTCTCTACATAAGCCATCAGTTTTTTATGAAGTTCTTTACATTCCTCTTCGGTCAGTCTATTGGTCTTATATTTCTCTTCAACAGCGGAAGATTGTTGCTCTGAAATTACTTCCGACTGTTCTACAGTTTGTTCTCTCTGTTGTATCTCCTCCTCTGCTGATATCGAAATCGACGAAGCAGAAGAAACAAGTAAACGACGCATACGTTTCCAGACATAATACCGTATAAAGGCTATCATTCCTACGATTAATAAAATGGAAAGTCCCCATCCCCACCAAGGTATCATAGGGCGTACTGTCACTTGACAGATAGCTTCCGATTGCTCATTTCCCGGAAGACGTACACGGAAAGTATAAGTCCCAGAAGAAAGTCCGTAATAAGAGACTTCGTTCTGTGCAGCCAATAGTTTCCAATCCTTATCCACTCCCTCCAATCGATATTCATATAGTAAAGCAGATGGCAGACCATAGGCGAAATCTGTAAAACAGAAAGTTAAATTATTCTGGTTGTATTTCAAAGAGGAACTGGTAAAAGGTACGCCATTAGCCAGTATATCGGTAAATACAATCGGACGAACCTTGCCACGCACTTCGTCCACACGTTTCGGATCAACATAAATCAGTCCTTTGGTGTTACCAAACCACAATAGTCCTTTTTCATCTTTATAAGCGGCTCCATTCGTAAAAGTTGGTCCCGGCACTCCATCATTGAAGGTGAAAGCATCATACTCCTCCCCTTCTTCTTTAATACGCAACAACCCGTCATTGCAGGCCACCCACAGCCAACCTTGGTTATCTTCTATAACAGACATCAGCGAATTGTCCGGAAGAGTAGAAAAGATAGAGCGATTCCGGAAACGATCCATCGTTAAAGTAGATGTAAACAGACTCCCTTTCTCACGGATAAAATAGAGATTGTGTTCAGCATCTTCGTAGATAGTACGCACTTTATCCCGATGAACGAATCCCTCCGGAAACACATTAGAGCGTAAACTTTGAGAAGCCGGATCATAAATACACATACCGGTTTCAGTAGCAATCCATCCTTTGCCCGTAGAATCAAAACTTACTTCATACACATTGCCCTCCGGCAGTTGGGAGTTAGCACTGGTAAAGTGTTTGATCTGTTTGGTCTGTCCGTTATAACAGAAGAGTCCTTGTGAGGTCCCTATCCAAAGATTTCCTTTTGCATCCGGTTTCACACAGAATATATGTCCCTTTTGAAAAAGCTCCGTATCGCCCTGTGCAAAATATTTCAGAGATAATGTTCTCGGATTCAGTACCATCATACCGCCACCATACGTACCGATATAATATTCTCCTTGATAGAAGCTGATTGTCAGTATCAGATCTGAAGTTAAAACGGGCTTTACAAAACTTTTCACTACTCCGGTAGCTTCGTTTATATAAAACAAACCGTCACGTGAACCGATGACTTTCTCTTGCCCTCTGTTTACGAAAGAACGAATGGAAAGATTTGCCGAACTGAACAAAGGTGGATAGTCATACGTGCGGAAAAGGCCGTTCTGATAGAGTGAATAATCCAGCCCTGCCTGAAAATGCCCCACCCAGACAGCACCTCTATCATCTACAAGTAAGGAGTAAATAGAATTACTGCGAATTCCTTCCTTATCATTGACATCATGATAGAAACGACGTGTCACTTGCTGGTCTTTGTGTGAAAGGAAGTGGACACCATTACCGTCAGTAGCTATATACACAGTCTCTTTCCCATCGCTGGATATATCAGAAATGACATCGCAGCCTAAAGATACCGTATGAGAGAATGTTTCCTTTTTTATATCGAAACGTACTACACCTTGACTCATTGTGCCTAGGTAAAGAGTTTCTCCGATACGGGTCAGGCAACGGAAATAATCGGCTTCGGGCACATTTTCCTGAAAATGCCAGGAATCAATCTTTCCGTCTTTCAGTGAATAAGAGTACAGCCCCTGCACCGTAGCCAGCCATAACACGGTTTTATCTTCATTCAGACAAATATCCATGATCCTGTTACAGGCAGCAAGCATATTCCGGTCTGTCAAGACCTGTAGTAATTGGCCGCCTTTATGAATGAACAAGCCTTTCTCTGTGCCGATATAAAGAATATCCTCATTAGCCAACAAAGTATTTACAGCAAAATCAATCTTTTCGGGGACAATTCTTTCCAATTGGCTGCTTGTACGATTCAATCGCCAAAGTCCGATTCCATTTCCTACCCACAGTTGTTTGTTGGCTGTTTCTGTAACGCTGTTTACCCGTTTCTTTCTTCCTGATTCAATGCCTCGGAATTCAAAATGGCGTACTTTTACTCCATCGAAACGGTCGAGACAGTTATCCGTTCCTAGCCAGACAAAGCCCTCCGAATCTTTATAAATAGCGTTCACCAACAACCCGGAAAGGCCATCGGACATGACGATATTACGAAATGTATAGTTCTGGGCTTGCAGATTGCCCCCACAAACCAAATATATTATTAGAAAGATCAGATATTCAATCGTGCTTTTCACCTACAATGGACTTTTTCATATTAAACATGTGACAAACTTACGCAAAACTCTCCAAAAGAGAATACTTCTTAATATAAAAAAGAGTCTCTTCGCATTTGCCTACTTAATAGACAAATACGAAGAGACGAGTGTATTTACTCAAACATTATTTTATTTTCTCACAGATATCTTACAACTCCTCACATATCACCATTTCCGCTCCACGGAAAATAACCTTCACCAAATGCATCTGCGTATCGGCACAGAGACGTTTCACTATTTTATCACTACTGTATTGCTGCAACTGCTTATCGGCTTCCAAACTTTTGGCAGCCAACTCATCATCCGTAGCATGGGGCTTTACATATTTCAGTTCAAGGATATAGCTATGAACCACTTCGGGATAGCGGACTTTATCGGGCAACAACAGGAAATCGCTGTAACCATAACTCAATTCAATCTCGGGTTCCACCAGATAGAGACTGTTCAGAGCAAGATAGGCTTTGAAGAACCCCTGCAAGTTATGCTCACCTAAGATGCTATCGCGCACGGATGAATTTTCCTTGTATGCGGCAGATATCAGCTTCACAAGTGGTTGCCAGTTACCATCACGTGCCATTAATCGAATGCAATCACGCAACTCCGAAAAATCGACTTCCGCACTCTTACGATAATAGTCGCGCATGAAAGCCCAATATTGTTCTTTCACACAGTTGTTGGGTATCACCATCTTTATCTCCCCGAAATCACTGCTTCCCATAGTAAGCAAGCCATAATAATAGAGCAGGCTTCGGAAATTGTCATCGTCCGTCACATATTCGGCAGGGAAGGAACTTCTCAGTTTCATCCGTACGAAGCCTGTCGCTGCAATTTCCTCTATGACACTCATACGGTTTTCACGTTGATTACCACGGTCGATATCGGCAAGCATTTTCAGCTTCTTATAATCCGTACGGATGTTCTTGTCAACCATTTCTTCAGGAGAACATTTATAAAGAATTCTGTAGCGAAGATAATAATAGGTCATATCACAGTTGAACATACGTGCCTCGTTCAAACACTCTTTGGCAAAACAGTAGTTATTATACCATGGTTTCATCTCTTCTATCATATCATCAATGTCACCCAACAACTTGCCATTGTCCTGATAGTATTGAAACATTTCACGGACATCGGTTTCCGAAAAGCCCAACATATCATTAAAACGAGGGTCTTGCGAAATGCCCCAATCAATATTATAACCACTAGACAAGTCGTCAAGAGTGACAGGAGATACACCTATCAGAAACACACGGGTAAACATTGCTTTGAATTTTTTGAAGTACTCGCGGTAAAAGCCACTGGCATGGGTTAAATTGCGGAACAGTTCCTTACCTCCATCACTTAAAATGACATTGGTGAAATTATCATATTCGTCAATAATCAGATACAGGGGATAACCTTTTTCGTGGGATTCGTTGTCAATAACATTCAACTTGACACCCGCATCATTCGTAGAGATGATTTTATGATAAGCCTGTTCACTATAAAAATCACGGTATCTGTTGATAAAGGTATCCAGTACCTCACTGCAATAGTTATTGAAGTTCAATTCCAAATCACCTAAGCCATTATTGGCTTTCGAGAAATCGAAGTATACTACTTGAAAAGAATTTTTCAAAGGCGTAGGGTGCTCCTGAATCCAAAGCCCGTCGAACAACGTATCAAATTTATCTGCCTTGGCGATATCATAATATGCTTCCATCATACTGACAAACACACTCTTACCGAAACGGCGCGGACGGATAAGAAACAAATAATTGCTTGTATCTTCCAACAACGGCAAATACATTGTCTTATCCACATAATATGAATTTTCATTTCTTATTTGTTCGAAACGGGATACGCCGTAAGGTAATCCTTTCACTTTTGCCATAATATTATCCTTTTATAAGTTCTTTCAAAGACAAATATACACATTTACTCAATACAATTTAAATTATTCATTGAACATTGCCTTTTAAAATCATAAAAATGGGCAGATACGAACAAGGTGCCTTAAACACTCAAAGCCACAAAATTATTTAATTAAGCTACAATTCTTTAATTTAAAGCCCACTTTCTTATAAAATTCATCTGAAACGTCCTATCTTTATTCCTCAAATCAAAGAAAGGAGCTACATGGATTTACGTACGGCAAATGTTACAATATAAAAACTCTGCTCTACAGCTTCAGCAGTCTGCACTTTAGGTTCTCCGCTACGCCCATATTGCCAGGCTACCACTGTCACCTTTACCGGAAATTTTGCACGCGGGGGAATTTTAGTCAATACCAGTTTATCCCTCTTTATCTCTGCCGGCCCTTCTTTTACATAATAGTAAACCGGAAGCCCGGAGTCAGCAGTTCCTTTTAAACTTATTTCTTTCACTGAAGCCTTTACATCGGATAGTTTCGGGAAAATTATACGTTGGGGTATCCCTTCCTTATTCCGGTAAGGAATACGAATCTCTACCTGCTGAACGGCACTCCGGTATTTATGATCCTGTTTTACGGAAGCCATCAGACAGATGCCTCCTGTACGTTTTGGATTATCCAATCCCATCCGATAGAAACGAACAGTAAAAGTTGTATCATTCACCACTTCCACCGGACCGCAAATTCTCGACATTCGAATGGGACGTGTACTGTGTTCTTTTGAATATTCGTTCCTTAACGTATCTGTGTACACTGCTTTCAAGTGGAAAGTGACTCCGTCCGCTTCGGGTTGAAAAGAAGGAGACATACGTACATGGGATTTCGGATTGAAAGTTATCAGTTTTCCTTTTTGCTCAAAGCCGATATACTGTTCTGTCTTTCCACGCTCATTAGCGTAATATTTTTCTGTGGCATCTGCCATTTCCTTATCAAAATACCAAAATGCATGGTGCTTGTCTCCTTCATACTTATCATAGGAAGCGGCTTCAGCTGTAGGCTTTTCATTCTTTCGCCAACGGTCTGCCAGCCAGCCATTCTTTGCTTCTACCGGAATTAACTGAACCGGAATATCTGATGACGAATGTTTCGGCAACCGGTATTCCACTGCCTTTTTCAGAAAAAGAGAAAGATAATCAATCAATTCATCGGATATGTCGAAATGTCCGTGTCCTGCATCAGCAAGAAATGAAAGGGGAGCATTCGGATATTCACGACGATAATCGAAAGAGGTTATCAACCGGTCTTCCCACCATTCGTCCTCTCCCATTACCATTAATGAGGGGATACCTTCAATCGTACGGGTTCCCCAATCCAAATTCGCACGCCCGTAACCTGTCAAATGAGTTCTGGGAGAATCACCGTGAATAGAGAGTACAGCCAATGTACGTTCGGGATTCCAGGCGGCAAAGTTCCACGGATAAGTAGCCATTGCCGAGTGTCCGATAGGGATGACCGGGGCAAACTCCAGTTCTGTATATCCGCTTATTTCAGACAAGTTCTTCATCATTGTTTCAAAGATTTGCCGGGTACCTTTTGTCACGTCCCAGCGTTGGTCTATTCCGGGAGTGATCCATATCTCTGCAATTCCCAGTTTACCCATATTCTTCCGAAATTCAGGATGCTCGAAAATTGTCTCTTCGGTCATATTATGTTGCCCAATGATGACGGCACGGACTTGTTTGCAGTTTTCCGGTATCCATAGATAGGCAGAAGGATGGGCGTTTGTCTCTTCTGAAATCAGCTCTTTTATTTCTACGGACCACTGCCAGGGAGCTGCTGCAACCCGGGTAGTCTGCATGAACAGAGAGAACAAAACAACAAGAATATATTTATTCATAATGCTTCTTATAATTGCATTTATTATAGTTGCATTTATCTATAAACAACTAATTTATTTTTCCAGTGGAGTGAAATGCAATGCGGCTCCGCCACTTGCTTTTAGCTTCAAAACAAGCTTATCTCCGGCTTTTATCTTCTTATGAGTACTGCGTACTTTCGTCCGTGTCTTCAGCTTGTCATCATCTTCGTACAGGTGAAGCATATACTTCTTACCCGATTCCAGAAAATCCGTAGTCAATGTAATTGTGCGGGCTTCCGTATTCGTCATTGCTCCTACAAACCAGTCATTCCCCGAACGACGTGCCTGAACGATATATTCACCAATCTCTCCATCTAACGCGCGGCTGTCATCCCATACACTCGGAATTGCTTTCCAAAATTCCAGTTCTTCTTCTCCCTGGTAGAATTCCGGTCTGTCATACCAAAACATAAATTGCAAAGGACTGTAATACACAGCCGCCATCGCCAACTGATGTGCTTTCGTATTCTTCACCCGATTATTGAAATAGCAAAGCGTATAGTCTCCTGCACCTGCCAGATATCGGGTAAAAGGAAGAGTCGTATTGTGTGTGGCATCCGGCATTTCTTCATTTCCACGAATACCCTCCTGCGTCATCAGGTTAGGATAAGTACGACTGAAACCTGTCGGACGATATTCGTCATGAATATCTACCATCAGACCGTATTCTCCACATTTACGAACTGCATCATGCAGCCAAGTACTCCAACGCTGATTACCTATCTGTACAAAACCGAACTTGACACCTTTCAATCCCCATTTTTTATACAAAGGCAACAGAGTATCCAACTGCTGCACTAATGCACGCTGATTGACATACACCATGAGTCCGATTCCTTTCGATTCGGCATATTTACACAAAGCGGGTATATCAAGGTCTTTATCAGGAGAAACAGTAGTAGCGTCCGAACTCATTTTCATTTCCGGTCCATACCAGCCTGCATCCATATGCACATACTGAATACCACGTTCTGCCGCAAAGTCAATGGCTGCTTTTACTCTATCTTGTTTCAAGTCACCCGAACGGAAAACTTTTCCGGGTTTAATCCAAGAAGTATCAGCCAGTTTGCAAGCCGGATTCAGATTCAAGACAATATCATTATTATTAATTAAATCGACCGGACGTTCGCCAACCATGATTACACGCCACGGAGTAGTGTAAGGAGAAATTATATCGACACTACTATACAGGCTTGTCTCCAAAGTGGAAGGTTTCTCTGCCGATAAACGGAATTTACCACGAACATAATCCACCATTTCCGCTTCCAACAAAGCTACAGATAATCCATCAGGCAGTTTCAAGGTCAAAGGACGCTCACTCTCCTCTTTGCCCCATCCTTCCAACGGACGAAGTATACAAGGGCCTTGTGCCCAACGTTCGTAATATGCCATCGTTCCTTCAGGCATTGTGAAGCTAGTCTGCTCACCGACGATATGTAAGAAAAGCCCGTTTGTCATTTCCGGAAAATGATAGCGGAAAGCAACCCCTTCATTATAGGCGCGAACTATAATATCCATAAAGTAATTCTTACGCTTATCATAGCCACCGTCTTTATTACCTTTCCCTTCTCCCTTCTTAAACTTCAAAATCATTTCATTGTAGCAGTCACGAATCTCCGCACGTTCACCATATACAGGCTTCCATGTTTCATCCGCCTTTCGTTGTTCAGTCGCTGTCAACTTCAGATTTTCACACCAAAAATGACAGGTATCATTCGGTATACCCAACGCCGACTCAAACAACTGATTTTCAATCAGAACTCCCAATTTACTTTCTTCAATCACCGGACGGTTCTTATAAGTTAAGGTATAATACATTTGTGCATTATCCTCTCCCACCGTACGCTGATAGAAGGTAAAACGATAAGCTCCATCAGGAGACGTCAGTTCCTGACGGGTTTCTGTCATCACATCTTGCGCTTTTACCAATGCCGGTATCACCAGCAACAAAAGCAAAATTCTTTTCTTCATTCTATTTACGTTCATGTTTATTCATCTTTCCTATTATATACGAACGAGGAAGAAATTATACTCAAATGTTTATTGCCTGAAAAGCTTATTCCATCTGCTCTCTATATAAAGTCGGTGTCATTCCTGTCACCCTTTTAAAGATGCGGTTAAAATGTACAGGTGATTCAAATCCGCAAGTAGCACTGACTTGAGATATATTCATCATACTACTATTTAATAGTTTACAAGCATATCCGATACGCATATCAAGTACATACTCTTTGAATGTCTTTCCTGTGTTTTCTTTAAAGTATCGGCAGAAAGCAGTAGGATTCATCGCTGTATAAGAAGCAATTTCATCCAGACCGATAGACTCGGTATAATGTTTATTCAAATAGGCAATTACCTTTTCCATTCTTTCATTACGCATAATCGAAGGGGACGGAGTATAATGAGAAGTAGTCAGATATTTCTTATGATTGCTGATAGCCATCATCTGTAAAAGTGAAAGCAACAGGATAATTTGATCTGCTCCTTTAGCAGAAGGAATCTGTTTCAATAACTTAATGATTTTCCCCGAACGGGTAATTGTGAATTTTATTCCTCTGCAAGCATCCTCCAATAAATTCCTGATAGGAATAAACTGGGAGTATTGAGAAATAGAATAATGCATAAAATCTTTCTCAAACTGAATATTCACTCCTTTTACTTTCAGTTCGGATTTTTCTTCGTTATCAGATTCTTCCCCGTCGTCCGGCGGACTTTGCATACTATGAGGCAGTTCGGAACCGAAAAGAATCAAATCACCTTTTGAATAGGAGATAATGCTGTCACCCACCAGACAATCCCCCTCTCCCTTCTCCACATAAATAATTTCATACTCACTATGAAAATGCCACGGATACGTGAAACGCGGATATTCATAAAAGCGGGCACGGACGGGATTGGAAGTCGTAATAGTCAACTTCTCATTCATTATCTTCTTCATAAATCTCCTTTCTAAACTGCTTTTGCAAAGATAGGTAAATATCTTGCAAAAATACGCATCATAGTATGTATAAAAACCCGCTATTTTTGCATCTATTCATAAAAACATTTGATAGAAACCATGAACGAATTATTTAGTATTGCCGGTAAAGTTGCTGTTATTACCGGAGCAGGTGGTGTACTGGGCGGAAATATTGCCCAACACTTTGTACAGCAGGGAGCAAAAGTAGTAGCTATTGACATTCGTCAGGAGCAACTGGACAACCGTGTGGCTGAACTTAAACAATACGGTGACGATGTAATCGGTATCATCGGTAACGTACTTGACATCGCCAGTCTGGAGAAAGTAGCCGAAGAAATTGTAGCTAAATGGGGACAGATTGATATTCTATTGAACATTGCCGGTGGCAATATGCCGGGAGCTACCCTTGAGCCGGTTCAGCACTTCTATGATATGGATATCTCTTGCTGGGAAAAAGTGACTAATCTGAATATGAACGGGACAGTCTATCCGTCTATGATATTCGGTAAAGTAATGGCAAAACAAGGCAAAGGATGTATCATTAATGTATCCTCAATGGCAGCATACAGCGCTATCACCCGCGTACCGGGATATTCGGCTGCAAAAACTGCCGTAGCCAATTTCACTCAATGGCTGGCAAGCGAAATGGCACTTAAATACGGTGATGGTATCCGTGTAAACGCTATTGCACCGGGCTTCTTCATCGGCGACCAAAACCGTCGTGTACTCATCAACCCAGATGGTTCATTGACAGATAGAAGCAAGAAAGTATTGGCTAAAACTCCAATGAAACGTTTCGGTGACATTAAAGAGTTGAATGGTGCAGTGCATTTCCTGTGTAGTGAAGCCGCTAGCTTCGTAACCGGAGCAATGCTACCTATTGATGGTGGTTTCAGTGCATTCAGCGGAGTTTAAGCAATAAATAATAGCCTGTTATAAAGAGAAAGACTATGATGGAAAAGACTTGGAGATGGTTCGGCAAAAAGGATAAGATAACCTTGCCGATGCTCCGACAAATAGGGGTAGAAGGGATTGTCACTGCCCTGCATGATGTACCGAATGGTGAAATATGGACAATAGAAGCTATTAACGATTTGAAATCATACATCGAATCTTATAGTCTACGTTGGTCGGTAGTGGAAAGTCTTCCTGTATGCGAAGCAATCAAATACGCAGGAGCGGAACGTGAACAGTTAATTGAAAACTACAAAATAAGCCTTGCCAATTTGGGCAAATGCGGCATAAAGACAGTATGTTACAACTTCATGCCCGTTATTGACTGGATACGTACAGACTTGCAACACCCTTGGCCAGATGGTACCAGTTCCCTGTATTACGACCATATCCGCTTTGCTTATTTCGATATCCGAATCTTAGAACGTGAAGGAGCTGAAAAAGATTACACTGAAAAAGAACTTCAGAAAGTTGCCGAGCTAGATAAGGTTATCACAGAAGCAGAAAAAGACGCTCTGATTGATACGATCATTGTCAAGACTCAAGGTTTTGTTAATGGCAATATCAAAGAAGGAGATAAAAATCCGGTTTCCATCTTCAAGCGGTTACTTACTTTGTACAAAGATATAGACCGGGATGCTTTGCGTGAAAATATGCGTTATTTCTTATCTGCAATCATGCCCGTATGCGAAGAATATGGAGTTAATATGTGCGTACATCCGGATGACCCTCCATTCCAAGTATTAGGATTACCACGTATCGTTACCAATGAAAGTGATATTGAATGGTTCCTGAATGCCGTAGATAATCCTCATAACGGATTGACTTTCTGTGCAGGCTCTTTGAGTGCAGGCGAGCATAACGATACACGTGAGTTGGCTAAGAAATTTGCAAAAAGAACCCACTTCGTACATCTGCGCAGCACAGCTGCCATGCAAGGTGGAAACTTCATTGAAAGCTCCCATCTTACGGGAAGAGGACATCTGATTGACCTTATCCGTATCTTCGAAAATGAGAATCCGGGATTACCGATGCGTGTAGATCACGGACGAATGATGCAGGGAGATGAAGATAAAGGCTACAACCCGGGATATTCTTTTCACGGACGTATGCTGGCTCTTGCACAAGTAGAAGGAATGATGGCTGTGGTGGATGATGAGAAAGAACGGCAAATGAAGTTATAAATCCATACCAAGGCCCAATATCTGAAAGTCTTGTCAAAAACAACATTTATAAAATGTCTGTTCTTGACAAGACCTTCAACAAGAACAACTCCTACTATCTAGCAAGATTACAATACTTAAATGGTTTATTTTGCAACTTTAAAAGAATAGCTACCAGACAAAAGCCGCAATACTACCTTACCATCTTCTATTCCGACATACTCTATCCCTTTGCTTTTCTTTAAAGTTCTATTCCCCTCAACAATGTTCTTCACTGAAGTTGCAGGAAGATGCAACGTTGCAGTTGTATTAGCCGGAACTATACATTGATAAATAACTGCATCTTTTTCTACTCTCCAACTACTTTCGATACGCCCATACATAGAGTTGTAATATCCTTTGGCATAAGTCATATTTCCAGTAGTATCCACTTCCGGTTTCAGCACAAAGTGTTTAAATCCGGGAAAGTTTTCATCCCGTTCTATGCCTAAGGAGTAATTGTATATCCATGCACCGACTGCACCAAAAGAATAATGATTGAAAGAATTCATACGGTTATTTCCACCGAATCCATCTTCGTGAGTATAGGAATTCAACCGTTCCCAAATAGTAGTGGCTCCCTGCTCCACTGAATACAGCCACGACGGATAGTTTGTTTGCTGTAACAGTCTATATGCCGCCTCACTGCAACCGTTATCCGACAAAGCTTTACTGATCCATGCCGTTCCTATAAACCCTGTCATCAACGAATAAGGTGGACACCATTTGCCTTGTTCTGTCTTGTTCTCCCTGGCGATTGTCTCCATCAGGTTCTTGACAAACTTCGATTTATTCTCTTCATTAATGATGTCGAATACCAATGGAAGAACATAAGAAGTTTGTGTATCTACCAGTGTTCCCTGCCTCTTCGGTATGAAAGCGGAATGGATGGTCTTGCAGGTTTCCGGTTGCAGGTAGGTGCTGTTAAAGAAAGCCTTTCTGTCGCTGTGCAACTTCCGGTATTCTTCCGCATCTGCGGTCTTTTCCAAAACGGTGGCTATCTTGCTCATTAATTCAAGGTCATAAATAAAATAAGCTTCCCACAAGAGAGATTTATCATTCCTATTATCTTCGAGCCCGAGCCAATCGCACAAATCTCCCCATGCTCTGTTCTGCACAAGCAGGTTTGTTTTCGGGTCGATAGTCTTGTCGAGGATATAGGAAATATATCGTTTCATGGCGTCATAGTGTTCAGCCAACAAGACTTTATCCCCATATTGCTGGTAACACTCCCAAGGCACTGTAATTCCAGCACTCCCCCATAACAAACCACCGAATCCTCCACCCAAAGGAGCAATATCAGGGAAGCGTCCGTCTTCACGCTGCACATCACGCATAGAGCGAAGGTATCTTCTCAAGAATTGCGAAACATCTCCCAAGTATGTAGCCGTGCGGGAAAATACAGAAATATCCCCCGCCCATCCTAAACGTTCGTTCCGTTGAGGGCAGTCGGTGGGGATAGATATGAAATTAGCCAAAGAAGACCACGTGATGTTCTCCCACAACTTGTTTACTTTCACATTCGATGTCTCGTAATAGGAAGCCAATTCGTGAATAGAGCTAAGCACTACTCCTTTCACCGACGCTACGGGAAGGGGGTTGTCAATGCCTGTTATTTCCACAAAGCGATAGCCATGGTAGGTGAAGCGTGGAAGAATCGTTTCCTCACCCCCTTTGGCGATATAGATATCCTGCGCCATGGCAGCGCGGATATTCTCCAACATAATCATTCCGATATTGTCCTTATATTCGGGCAAGTCCGGATACTTCACTTCAGCAAAACGCAGATAGATTCTTGTTCCGGGTTTCATGCCGGACAGTTTTATTTTAGGCACTCCCACCATATTCTGCCCCATATCATAAACAAATACACCGGGGCGTACTTCTTCCATCGAGAGGGCGGTCAGTTCCATTTTCGCTTTCACTGTCTGGCCGAACTGTCCTATCAGTTCAAAACCAGAGTAATCATTTACCCAAGGTTTATCCGGGTTCCCTTCCGTACTGATATTACCTTCCAAGGAAATTTCACAGGCAGGTTTCCAACCTACGGCATCATAGGTAGCCGTGCTCCATCCTTCCAGCCTTGCATCACGCAAAGCGTCATACACTTCTCCCTGAAAAAAGCTACTGTAACAGATAGGGCCTTTATTGTAATATTGCCAGGTAGAGGGTTCGGTTATTATCACTTTCTCCTGTCCGTCGGCGTAGGTGATTACCAGTTTTGCCAGTAATGACTGGTGGTCACCGAAGAAGTTCCAGTTATCTCCCGTAAAAGTTGCTCCTCCACTCCACCATCCCTCAGACAGTAAGGCACCGAGTGCATTTCGTCCAGAATGAATATATTCTGTAACATCAAATGTCTGATATAAGTGAGTTTTATTATATTGAGTAATTCCGGGATTAAAGTAATCGTCTCCTACCCGTCTGCCATTCAGATAAATCTCATAGATACCGCGTGAAGTAACATATAGTCGTGCTTTCTTTACTTTCGCATTCAAAGAAGCAAAGACCGTTCTTAGCATGGGGGCTGAATGAGATTCAGGAGTGAAAGTAGTAAAAACACCTGATGTAGCACCATCTATACGGCATGCTGCATCTTGCAACGTAGTGATTACATTTGAAGGACTTCGGAAGTTGGCAATTTCCACTTTTGAGAAAGAAGCCCCTTGTCCGACAGGAACAAAGTAGCCCACATCTCCTACTACCGGAAAAGCAATAAAGTCACCTCCCTGCCCTAAAGGATTCAGATTAACAGAGCCGATTTGTTTATCTGCATTATCCACATAAAATTGTGTAAAGCCCAAATTCGAGTGAAGACTTATCCTATGCCAATCATATTTATTATGCTCGTTGATAATCTCCTGTGGAATAGTGAAGCTTCTATAGGGAACGTCTTTTTTATCATTCGGATGATAGCCTGCCCGATATATATTCAATACCGCATCTTTACCCGAAAATAACGGAGCAATATCCAGTTCAACCTTAATATATGATTCGTCTTTTGGTTTTTTCAACTGATAGAGATTCTTGTACCGTTCCATCAAACGCTCATCATTTGCCCCGTAAATAAATCCCGAACGGGTAGTTTTCGATGCTTCGTCCAACTGCAAAGAGAAGTTCAACTTAAAAACCGGAAGATAATGAGAGCAGAAAGTTCTGTCCTTATCGCCTGGCCCAATCCACTTCGCACCATCCCATCCCTGATAAGTATGATCGCTACTCATCAGCCCAGTTTCGAACCAGGAAGAAGCGGATGTTTTTCTATGTTTCATATCCCATACATAAACCGTCCACTGATAGCGGGTAGCAGCTTTCAATGGAAGTCCGGCATATTCGATATTCAAGGATTTATCATCAGTGATTTTCTTTGAATCCCATACTTGCATACCGGCCTCATCGGTCACTATTATTTGACGGGCTGTCTGCGACAATCCTCTTTCACTCGCCATTCCTTCCATCTGCCAACTGAAACGAGGTTTCTCTACGTCAATCCCTAACGGAGTTACAGCATATTCCACTTGTAGCTTTTTCAGTTGAAAAGGAGTATCGGCTGCGCTTGGCAAACTGTATATCAATATAAGGAATAAAAGGTAAATGTTTCTTTTCATTTTGTAATTATATTCATTTGTACAGATGGCATCGGAATATATTTTCTTTTATTCTTCTGCCAATAATTCTCCAGTTTATCAACTTCTTCAGCAGTTAAATGTATAACGGCTCCATGTTTAGGAGAGGTAAAATGAACAGTTTTCATCACTCCTTCGTTGAAACGTCCCAAATTCTTGAAGTTCACAAAGTCCGAGGTCTCAACAAAGGCGAAGTTGTGAGGATGAATGCTATATACATCGTACATCAACACCCATTTATCTTCTCCGATACGTTTCCATACATTAGGGGCTTCGCAAGCCTTTGGTTCCAAATCGTACCAACGGGAATCAAATTCATAGTCGCCATTGATCCGATTCGAAACAGCTTGTTTAATGCCTGCTTCTCCATCATGGGAGACATAGAACAGATGATAGTTATCACCTACTTTTCCTCTAAGAAAACGTCAAGCCCACCCCTATCTTTATGGCTACAATCA
>ERZ857775.1401-NODE-1401-length-28431-cov-5.643537_pt1 | contig 28431 bp, 29 predicted proteins | sample MGYA00519698_ERZ857775 | MGnify/ENA primary metagenome ERZ857775 (study PRJEB31778, sample SAMEA3449363) | human gut metagenome | biome: human gut; feature: human-associated habitat; material: faeces | place: United Kingdom | collected 2010/2012 ...
AGTCCTAAGAACATGAAAATCACCAAAACGAAATACAACGTATCCTTGGAACTGATCATCCCGTCAATAAACACTTTCGAGCGACCAGATATAGCCAACCAGTAGGTGATATCCCGTACAAAATCATATTCTTGTCCGACACCACCAATGAAATTCAATATGGCAAGAAACTGGAACCGTTTTGAAAAGTCGTATTCGGGGAAAGATGTAGTGGACGGTGACGGGACGCTACTGGTAGCCGGCAGACCTTTGAACGGTTTGTACGTGTGGGCACACCGGGGGTACTACAACTCGGATGCCGAGGTACCTCGCTTGTACAAGATTGACGGACAGGAGATATACTTCAACGGTGTGGCGACAGATGGAATCAGCGGCGCTGTCGGTAATTATCGTCTGCTTGACTTGGATGGCGACGGGAATCCGGATTCATATTATGCGGGTTCGCCGCTTCCTTTGGCTCATGGAGGATGGGTGAACGAATTGATGTGGAAGAATTTCGACCTGAACGTACTGGTGAATTTCACAATCGGGAGAAAAATGATTAACAACCGGATGGGGCTGGGGTTCAGCACACAGTCGGAGAATGGCCATTTGACGAAGTTGTTCGATTACCGCAAGTTGAGACCATGGGACGGGGTGAACAAGAATCCGAATGCTCCGGCATGGGGAAACTCCCTCAGTATGAATACGGACTCGGCTATCGAGAAGGTGCACCACCTTGCCTTGAAGCAAATAACCTTGGGATATAATCTTCCGGACAGGATATCCAAGAAGGCAGGGTTCTCGGGAGTACGTTTCTTCCTGACAGCAGAAAACCTGTTCTATTTGAGCAACTACTCGGGCGGAAATCCGGAAGTGGTGAATATTTACACGGGACGTGATAATGGCGATACTTATCCATTACCCAGAAAGTATACGTTGGGATTAACTCTTAATTTTTAACGGACATGAGAAGATATATTTACATATTTGGTTTGACAGTTTTGTTTTGGGGGACTTCTTGTGCGGATTTTATCAATATCCAGCCGGAGAATGCAACCACCTATTCTAATTATTACAAAAACGAGAAGGAGCTGGAGGCTGTGCTGACCGGCTTGCAAGTCTATTTGAGGCAGGCTGTGGGTGAGTTTACCGGTGGCGATATTTCCAGAGCCGGAGAGATATTGGATTACGACAGATCTTCGCGCAAGGGGTTGACATTGTCGAATGTAGGAACGTGGAAATATTATTATTACACGATTTATCAGGCGAATTTGATTCTGGAGAATACACACCGTTTCAAAGGAGACCCGGAGAAGCTGAAACCCTATATGATCAATTGGGGATTTTACGCCTTGTTCCTGAAAGACATGGCGAGTTGTACCATCACCTACGGCAAGACACGCTACGACCACGGCGACAAGAGCATCATCGCCTTTGCACCGGGGCAGGTCTGCGCGTTCGAGGCCATACCGGGCAAAGACCCCAAGTTCGTCGGTGTGTTGTTTCATCCCGATTTCATTCACGGCACGGGATTGGGGCGGAATATCCTGCGCTATTCGTTTTTTGCATACTCCTCCAACGAGGCCCTGCATCTTTCCCCTTCGGAGTTCCGAATCATCCGCAACCTGATAGAGATTATCGGGACGGAACTCGAAATGGCGACCGACGACCATACGCACGGCATCATCTGCGATAACATTCAACTGTTGCTCGACTACTGCGTGCGTTTCTACGACCGCCAGTTCACCGAGCGGCATGAACTGAACCGTGACGTGTTGCAGCGTTTCGAGAACCTGCTCAACGAATACTTTATCAGCGGCGATGCCGAACGGTTAGGACTGCCGACCGTGAACTATTTTGCGGATAAGATAAGTCTGTCCCCAAACTATTTCGGGGATTTGGTCAAGCGCGAAACGGGAGTGTCCGCCAAAGAATACCTGCGGAAGAAATTGTTGGAAGCGGCGAAAGAACAACTTTTGAATCCGCAGAAAAGCATCTCACAAGTCGCCCAATCGCTCGGTTTCCAATATCCGCAGCATTTTGTCCGGTTCTTCAAAAGCATGACAGGCACGACACCGGGCGAGTTTCGGGAGAGGCTGCATAGATGATTGTCGATAGATGAAAAATCAGGGCTTTATTCCGTTCGAGGCGGAACAAAAACGATTCACTTCGTCCCTTTCGAGGTGGTGCATTCTCCCAGACGAGTGGAGTAGAACCGTCGTGGCGGAATATCCTTGACGACAAAAGACCCGAATCCGGACCACCTCACCGGCTCGCCGAAGGCAAGGGTGCGCTTGGTAATCTCGACTGCCTTGTCGAGAATTAGGGCGATTCGGTCCTGCGACATTGCACTGTTGAGTTCCAGTGAAATGGTCCGGATAAGGGCTTTCTTGTTCATGGATTATCGTTCCCTGTATTTTCGCTTACAGATAATCTTCCCTATGCGGGGTGAACACGTCCACCACTTCACCGCCTTCGAGCACCTCGAACGAATGAGGTATGTTGCCGGGGATGGCATAGGTGTCGCCGGCGGTCAGTATCACGTCGATGTCGGCCGGAGCCTCCACTTTCAGACGGTATTTGCCTGAAATGACATACCCGCATTGTTCGTGCGGATGCTGATGGGTGGTGGCGAAATTGCCTTTCACATAGTTCATCTTCGTTACCATCGATTTCTCGCCGACGGCGAGCGAATCCAGCGACACGCCCTTGAACACACGTTTGAGCGCATCGGCTTTCTTTACTACGATTTTCGTTTCCATTTTTTCTTGTGTTATTACGGGTTAAGTATAAGTTCCATCTGAATGTCGCCGCGCACATACGCCGGATGGTATTCCTTCAATTCACGGAAGCCGAGTTTCCGGTAGAGCGATATGGCCGGACGCAGGACGGTGTTGCTTTCCAGAAAGAGTTTCCGCGCGCCCGTTTTGCGTGCCTTATCGATAGCCGCCTCACAGAGCATTCGGCCTATGCCGAATCCCCGGCTTTCGGGGGCGACGGCGAGTTTCGCCAGTTCGTAATCGTAGCCGCCGCTTTTCATTTTGCACATGGCGCATACTCCCACGGGATCGCCGTTGTGGAGCGCGACGAGGATAAAGCCGCCTCGGTCGATGATATGCGTCTGCGGGTCGTCGAGAAGCGCCGTGTCGTGCGGTTCGAGCTCCCAATGGCGCGTTATCCAATATTCGTTGAGCGATTGAAACGCTTTTTGATATTCCGGCGAGTAGGACACGATTTCTACTGCCGATTGCTTGCGTCGTCTCTTCACCTCCTTCACACGTTCCAGCAGGGATTTCTCCCCCAGAAGGTATTCCCATTCGTCGATTGCTCTCCACAGGTCGTGCGTTGCTTCCCGACAGATACCCTCGACGGCCTTTTCCACGTCGGCGCATGTCTCCTTGATGGAGGCGGCCATTTCAAGTCCCTTTCCGGAAAGGCGCACGAGGTTGCATCTGCCGTCGGAACGTTCCGTATCGCCGGCAATCAGCCCCCGGGCTTTCATTTCCTTCACGATGTTGCTCACCGACGGGTGGGAATGTCCGATTTCGTGGGCGATCGACGTCACGGTCTTCGCCTCGCCGCCCGCCAGCACGAAGAAAACCGGAAACCATTTGGGCTTGAAATCGTTGCCGTACAGACGGTATATGTCGGCAGCGTCCGCCGTGATGCGGTCCGTGAGCAGCCGCAGCCTGCTCCCAATGGCCATTTTACCTGTTTTGTCGAAAAATTCCATACTTGATTATTTTTATCGTTCTTAAATACGTAATCAATTACGCAAAAGTATGTATATTTTTTCATCCGGCAAAACAAACCGCCGGAAAACAAGAACGGCGAGTTGTTTCCGCACGTTTTTTTAACAGAATCGCCCCTGCCGGATTTTGTGGCAGGGGCGATATCTATCCGGCATGCGTTCCGATGCACCATCGTGTATGCCTATTTCATCAGTTCCTCGAATATCTTGACCACATATTCGGCAATCTCGCAGTCCTGCGCTTCCGTGCCGCCACCCACTCCGATCGCACCGACAATCTTCCCATCGGCGAACAACGGATAGCCGCCGGCCACGAGAGTAATGCGCGGGTCGTTCGTCTGAATGCCCATCAGCGGGGCACCTTCGGCGGCCGCTGCCGCCACCTCCTTTGTTTTACACTGCGTCACGGCTGCCGTGTATGCCTTGCCCGGTACGAGCGTGATGCTCAATACCAGCGCATCGCCATAACGACGATAGACACGGGGCAGTCCATGACGGTCGGCAACGGCAAAGCTGATGTCGATACCTAATTCCTTACTTTTCTCGCGCGCTGCGGCGCACAGTCTGTCGCACACTTCGTCCGACAGAATCTCTTTGTTCGTGATTTGAGCCATACTGAATGTCGTTGAGAGGATTGCAAGCAATCCTGCGGTTAATAATCGTTTCATACGTTCTTTGTCTTCATTCGACGGCAAAATTATATAAGCAGCTATCTATAAGCAATATGTGATAAATTTATCACAGTATGATTCTTTCCCCATATCGCAGGATTTGGCTATTTTTGCGTCCTATAAACTATCGAATGCGTATGTATGAGTATAAGATACCCCCGATCGATCTGGACTGCGGCGTTACGATTACGCAATATGTCATGGGTGCGAAGTGGAAACCTTACCTGATTAACTGCATGACGAAGGGCATTCACCGCCCCGTGGAGTTTCAACGAGTGATAAAGGGTGCGACCCGACGTGTGCTGGTGCAGCAATTGGGCGAACTGGAATCTGTCGGGATCGTGCGCCGTGTGGTGCATGACACCGTGCCGATGAAAACGGAGTATTTTCTAACGGAGTTGGGCGAGTCGCTCGTGCCGATTATCCGCATGATGGATGCGTGGGGCAACGAACATCGCGGAATGTTCGACGAAATGGGCAATATCCGTGCGGCAGACACCGAATAGAAGATGGCATGTGTTGCGGATCCCGGGCCTTTGTGGGCCGCCGGCTTTCCGCCGTTCACGCCGCGATCTTTTGAAAAACTGCGTATCGACCTCCGAATTAACAGGAAACAATTTGTCGGATTGGAGAATAAGCCGTAACTTTGTGGCATAAATCTCGGATAAAAGAGTTTTGTAATCCTCATCGGAGGGCTCGGATATATGGGCCGGATAAGATGACCGGGTGGAACCGATCAGATTATCCGACCCATTTTTGTTTGAGCATGAAAAGAGACACCATCGATTTCGGACATGACAGCGTGTCCGCATTGTTCCGCCGGATGTTTGCGGCCCGGTTGCTTGTCGGATTGTTTCCGCTGTTCCCCTTGCGGCTCGGAGCGGAGGGGATATGGCTTGCGATGCCGATAAGCGAGTTCCTTACTTTGTCTTGTGCGGCGGTCTTCTTTCTCAAAAACAGATGAACATCGATATGGAACTGATAAAGGTTATGGAAAAATGGCCGGATTTCGATAAGTTCGATGCCATTAACACCGAGGCTTTCCCGGACGACGAGCGTCTGCCGTCAGTGGAATTTCTCGACATCGTTTCAAGATTCGGCTGCCGGACGTATGCGGCCTGCGACAAGGACGAAACGGTGGGCTTTGCAGCCATAGCGCATTGAAGCTGGCTTTCCTGTGGTTTCTTGCCGTTGATTCCGAACGACGAGGCGGCTATGGCAGCAAAATCCTCGACTTGCTGAAAGCGAAATTTCCCGACTGCCAGCTCGTCCTGGATATGGAACAGGTGGCGGACACATCGGCCGGCAACCCGGAGCAGCGCAGACGCCGGCTGAAGTTCTATGAACGCAACGGATTCCACCGGACTATGGTCGGAATCTCTTATTTCGGGATGAATCTGGAGATAATGGTTACCGACCCTCCATTCCGGATGGAAGATTTCGAGGCGATGCTGCGCAAACTCCCCGCAAGCGATTTCAAGCCCGTGATGTATCCGTTGTAGTGCCGTGCATCCATACGAAAGTTCGGTTGTCGGGTAAGTGATGACTATTTCGTCCGCAGCGGCACGAAGACGATTTTTCTGATGCCTTTGGAAACGACGAACTCTTTGCGTTTCGGGGAATAAAATCGGCGTGGTGGAATGTCCTTGACGACGAAAGAACCGAATCCCGACCATTTTACGGGTTCACCAGCCGCAAGGGTGCGTTTGGCAATCTCGACCGCCTTGTCGAGAATCAAGGCGATTTCGTTCTGCGGCACGGGCGGGTCGAGTTCCTGCGAAACGGTGCGGATAAGGTTTTTCTTGTTCATGTTATTTATATTTCCTACTACTCTATTAAGGATTATCAATATCTACTCAATATGTTTATTGTTTTCCTACATTAACAACAAGTGAGACCTCTATAGATTAGTTTGCTTTGTTTTTCCCCTATAGGCACCCGGATTAAAGTAAACCTAATTCTGTTTGCAATCCGACTGTATGTAGATGTAAAAACAGCCCTACTTTATACTTCGATTTGTATGGGTCAATCGAATAGTCCGTTTACCAAATTGACGGCATCATCCTTCTTTTGGTTGATGATTTTTGCGTACACCTGCGTCATCTTTACATCGGCATGGCCGAGCAGTTTCGAGGTGGTGTAGAGGTCTGCTCCAAGGGTCAGCATCATCGTGGCAAAGGTGTGCCTCGCGGTGTGGAATATCCACGTTAAAGCAAGCAAAAGCAAACAGGTAAGGATAAAGCGTAAGTCGTTAGAAATAAGCAATATTTCAGTGTTTTGCCAAGTGGAGAAAATGCAAATGACAACGGAATATTGAGGTTGTTCAGTTACCAAACAGTTAGCCGGGCAGTTACCGAAACGGGAATAGGTAACGGCTGGCAATGAAAAGAAATCCTAACCGTTTTGTTTGCGCTCATACACAATGTTTTGCATATCAAGGAACGCTTATATGGCAAGTAAATTTGCACTTAAAAATATGAGCGTATGAAAGTAGAAAAATTCAAGGTGTTGCTCTACCTCAAAAAGAGCGGGCTGGACAAGTCGGGCAAGGCTCCCATCATGGGACGTATTACCGTGAACCGTACGATGGCGCAGTTCGGCTGCAAGCTGTCCTGCACACCAAACCTGTGGAATCCCCGTGAAAGCCGTCTGAACGGCAAGAGCAAGGAGGCCGTTGAGACCAACGCCAAGATTGAGAAACTGCTGCTTGCCGTCAACGCCGCATTTGAATCCTTGCTGGAACGTAAGCAGGAGTTTGATGCAACGGCGGTCAAGGACATGCTTCAGGGGAGCATGGAAAAGCAGATGACCCTATTGAAGCAGTTTGACCGTATCAACGAGGACTTGAAATCACGCGTCGGCATCGACCGTGCCGAGGGAACCTACTCCAAGTATTGCTATACACGGCAGATTCTCGTGGAGTTCATCCGCGAGAGATTCAAGACGGAGGATATCGCTTTCGGACAGCTTTATGAACAGTTCATCCGGGATTTTCAGGATTACGTACTTGAAGAGAAGAGACAGTCACTCCAATCCGTGCGCCATTATCTCGCCCTTCTGAAGAAGGTATGCCGTATCGCCTACAAGGAAGGGCATTCCGAACGTTACTTCTTCTGCAACTTCAAGCTGCCGAAACAGGAAATCAGCGCGCCGAAGGCACTCACGCGGGAAGAGTTCGTAAAGGTGCGTGACGTGGAAATCTCCGTGCACCGCAGACCCTCGCTTGCCCTTACCCGTGACCTGTTCCTGTTTGCCTGCTATACGGGAACAGCGTATGCCGATACCGTATCCGTCACACGTGATAATCTCTTTACCGATGATGACGGCAACCTGTGGCTGAAATACCACCGCAAGAAAAACGAATACCTCGCACGGGTGAAGCTGCTCCCGGAAGCGATTGCCCTGCTGGAGAAATACAAGGATGACTCACGGGAAACGCTTCTGCCTGTACAGGACTACCGTGTGCTAAGGGCTAACATGAAAAGTCTCCGTGTATTGGCAGGAATAAGGACAGACATCGTCTATCATGTCGGACGTCATAGCTTCGCAAGCCTGATAACGCTCGAGGAGGGTGTGCCGATTGAAACCATCAGCCGGATGCTGGGGCATACCAATATCCAAACAACGCAAATTTATGCCCGTGTGACACCGAAGAGGCTTTTCGAAGACATGGACATATTTGTCGAAGCGACCAGGGATTTGGAACTTGTCCTTCAGAAATAGAATAATTATACAGTAACATTCATTTAAAACGATTCATTATGCGCAGTACATTCAAACAACTCTATTACATCAACCGCAGCAAGGTAAAGGCTGACGGTACGACAGCCATCTGGTGTAGGATCACCATAGACGGCAAACAGGCGGTGCTCTCCACGGGCATCTATTGCCATCCCGATGATTGGAATAGCAGGAAGGGGGAGGTAAGGGATATCCGTACAAACGGGCGTTTAAGCCAGTACCGCCGGCATATCGAAAACATATACGATAATTTGCTGAAAAAGCAAGGAGTAGTCAGTGCGGAGTTGCTGAAAAATACCCTTGTGGCAGAAAGTGCCCTGCCTACAACCCTGATACAAATGGGCAAACAGGAATTGGAACGGTTGAAAAAACGTTCCGTTGAGATACAGTCACGCTCCACCTATCGGCAGTCGGTCATCTTCCAGGACTGTATCCGTCAGTACATCGAATCAGTTTACCGCATGGAAGATATGCCTTTGGAGAATATAACGGAACAGTTCGGCAGGGATTACAAGACGTTCCTGCTGAAGGAACTGGGATGCAGCACGGACAAGATGAACAAGTGTCTGTGCTGGCTCAACAGGCTGCTGTATCTTGCCGTGGACAGGGAGATTATACGTGCCAACCCGGTTGAGGACGTGGAATACGAGAAGAAAAATCCTCCGAAACTGAAACACATCAGCCGTAACGAACTGAAACGGTTGATGGCGACACCGTTTGAAGACGGCAGTATGGAACTGGCACGGCGCATGTTCATCTTTTCGAGTTTCTGCGGGCTGGCATATGTGGACGTGTACAGGCTTTATCCACACCATATAGGAGAGGCTGCGGACGGTAGGAAATATATCCGCAAAAAGAGAGGCAAGACCAACGTGGAAGCCTTTGTCCCGCTGCATCCCGTGGCGGAGCGTATATTGTCGCTTTACAATACGACCGATGACACCAAACCCGTTTTCCCCCTGCCTATCCGTGATATACTCTGGCATGAGGTACATTCCATCGGCAACGCACTGGAGTTCGAAGAAAACCTCTCCCATCACCAGGCCCGGCACACGTTCGGAACCCTATTGGTTTCCGCAGGAATCCCGATAGAGAGCGTCGCCAAGATGATGGGGCATACGAATATTACCAGTTCCCAAATTTATGCTAAAATCACAGATGACAAGATTTCCAAGGATATGGACAGGCTGATGGAACGCAGGAAGAAATCAACCGGCGAAAAAAGAATAGACGACTTAAAGTAATTATAATATGGACAGAGGAATAATAGCAATCAGTGAAACGGGTGCGGTCACCATGCCGACTGCACCCGTATGGATGACACAATCCGAGACTGCCGACTTGTTCGGGGTATTCTCATACGACATCCGCAAGGCGATTCATGCCATCTACAAGAACAAGGAGCTGGACGGGATTGAAACGATGCGGTATGTCAGGCAACCGGACGGTATCAGTTATGACGTCTATAACCTTGAAATGATTATTGCCGTTGCATTCAGGATATGCAGTAGAGAGAGTATCTTGTTCAGACGGTTTGTAATAAGTGAAATCTGCGCCACCAAGAAAGGGAATCCAATAACATTGTTCTTCTCTTGTGGCAAAGGCTGCAACCTATGGTATAGTTGATGTCCATTCCGCCAGCCACCTGTTTCCGACGCACGGATGCAAAGGTAGCGTATGGCCCTGACGGCAACGGCAAGGTCAGGCGGCAGAGCCGTTTCGGGCAGAATCTTCCTCCTGCGGAGCGTATTCAGCCCGAAAACCTTGCCACAGCCTGCCACACGCTTGAAAGGCATCCGCGGACGGAAACAAGCGACTGACGGGAAATCAGAAGAAAAACAAGGAACGGCTTACGGACGAAGCGGAGTATCGATGCTTCATCCGTAAGCCGTTCCATTTTCTTTTTGCCGAAGCAGCATTGCTGCCGCAACACAGGGCAGGCGGCAAACTGCGCTCCTTCAAGAAAATCATGTGCCCGTCAGCCGGTAGGCGGAGCGGTAGCCGTCAGCCAGCATCCTTTCAATGTCGGATTCACGGTAGAGGATTTTACCGCCCAACTGGATATAGGCTATCCGACCCTCGTTGCGGTAGTCCTGAAGTGTCCGGCGGCTCACTTTCAACCGTGCGGACACTTCCTTGTCGGTGAAGAAACGCTCGCCGCCCAGTGTCGGGCGGTAGTTGGCGGTCAGGTGCTCGACGTTGTCCAGCAGACGGTCGAGGCTGCCCATGAAGTGGATTATCCACTCGCTGTCCTTGTTAATCAGTTCATTCATGTTACTATGGATTTAGTGGGTATTGTCATTCTACTTCGTTCATTCTGCCGGATTCATATAGTCCTGCCTTTGAATTTCGCTTCCTTTCGCCTGTCCTCCACGACGGAGACGATACGCCGCACGTCTTCGGGACGGTAATACGTCTTGTGGTTTATCTGCGAGTAAGCCAGCGTGCCATTGTCGCGCAGGGTCTGTAACGTGCGCGGGCTGATGTTGAGCATCCGGCACACGTCCTGGTTGTCCATCCACCCGTTCATTGTCTTCTCACCATGCCGCTTGCAGATGTCATCCATGCGGCGGACGAAACGGTCAAACCGGGCGACCATCTCCTCAAAGGTCTTTTTTTCGATTGATACGATTTCCATACTGTCTTTTTTTGCTGTTATTATTTCTTTTGCCGCAAAGAAAAGCACAATTTCCTGTCCGGCAATGGCTTTTGCGGAAGTGGCAGCATGTTGCGCCGTAAGGTAGCCATTGTCCGGCTTATTCTTTATCGCTCCGGGTGACCTCGTTATACCTTAAATATCCATATTCAATAAGGAATCCGAAGGAAAATAAGGGCTTGATACAATTTACTTGCGACAACGCTCTTGTTCCTTCGCTTATCCATATCCGGCAAATCGGAGAAATCCACACCGGAATCCAAACCGCCTTCAAGCAAAGCCGTACAAAATTGCCATACTGTCTCCAAGTGTTTGAACGACTGCACTGAAACGTCTTACTTCGCTCACGATAATAGGTCGAGGCACTGACCAAGACCACAGTAATAACTTAATCAATTTGTTTTATGACAATGAAAAGAGAACCGGTCATCAACGAGCAACAGACTCGTGAAATCGTGGAAAGAATGGGACGTAAGGAGTCCCGCAGTCAGAAATCTATGGGTGACTTCTACAGAAGCCTTGGTCTGGAACCGGACGGAGCGGGGCTGGAAGCTCCCCGGGAACCTGAAATCACGGAAACGGAACAGCCGGAACAAGAAGGGAGGGCAGACACCCCAACGGGAACGGTGGCGGCTGCTCAAAAACGTGTCAGCAGCAAACAGAGAAGGCTGTCGTTAAGCGAGTACCGCGACACATACTTGCAGGTGCCCAAGATCACCGACCGCAAGCCCGTATTCGTAAGCGGTGAGGTTCGTGACAGGCTGGACGAGGTCGTCCGCCGGCTCGGAGGGCGCGGCATGAGCGCATCGGGGCTTGTTGAGAACCTTGCCCGCCTGCACCTTGAAGCCTACCGGGAGGACATCGAGCAGTGGCGTAGGCTCTGACGGGACTGTGGTAGAATCGGTAAAGCCATTGGATACACTCCACCGGCTTTACCGATATACCCGGGTGATTTACTGTATCCGGAAACCAATCCGACATACGGAGGATTCTTGTGTCCTCAAAGACACAGCAAGATGTATTTTCAGTTACCCGAATCATTCCGGGTAACTGAAAATCCCTGCACCGCCGTGGGCGGAATTATCCTCCGAAGTCGGATAATTTCAAGTTTTTTAATCGTAGATTAAGTGATAGATGAAATGTTAAATCAAAAGGACAAGCAAGATGAAAAAGAACATCAAGTACGGGAGAAATCCCAAGTTGGACCCGAAGACGCACTGCGTGATGGTACGCTTCGATGATGTGGAATGGAACAGGTTTCTCACGATGTATGAGGAATCACAAGTGTACGCGAAAGCTGTCTTTCTCAAGGCGCACTTCTTCGGGCAGAAGTTCAAGGTATTGAAGGTGGACAAGACAATGCTGGACTACTACACCAGGCTGTCGGACTTCCACGCTCAGTTCCGTTCCGTCGGTACGAACTATAATCAGGTCGTTAAAGAGTTGCGCATCCACTTTTCGGAGAAGAAGGCGATGGCGTTGCTCTACAAGTTGGAGCAACACACCATCGACCTCGTGAAACTTAGCCGCGAGATTGTGGAGCTTTCAAGGAAAATGCAGGCTGAATGGGCGCAAAAATCAGTATAGGAAGAAGATAACAAGGAGCAGGAGGAGCTCCTTGCTGTCCATAAAACTGCAACGAAGATACAGGTATATTGGGTATGTAGGCCGTGAAAAGAGTGACAGTTTTATCTTTAACTATGAGTACAAGGGTGGTATAATGTCCGGAATAAGAACGCTGATGCATATTCATTTTATGAATACCGAAGGCTTCCACTCTGTCCGGTACACCGTGCAAACCACGTCGCCATCATACAGCTTATGCTCCACGACCTTCCATTCATCTTGCGGTAAGGCGGACTGGAAGAAGTGTCTTCCGGTTCCGGCTATTTGGGGCAGCGTGTAGAGGATTATCTCGTCCACCACCCGCATACGCAGCATACCGTTGATGAAGTCTGTCGTCCGGGGTGTGGCTTCCGCCAGATAGATAATCCCGTCTTCCTGCCCGCGCCATTTTGCCAGCATGGATATGGAATACTCAGGGGTGACTTTGAAATAAGTTTTTTTACGGATAGCCTCGATTCCGTAGGTATCAGAAGTTCCGGAAGATTCCAACTCTGATAAACATCCGTCCATCGTGAGGACGGCAAGTATCTGGACTTTTGCCATAAGCCTTCTCCTTTCTTAATTATTAAAAAGTAGCGTGCGATTCACGCTACTTCTAATGGAGGCTCTGGAATGCCTTGAAAGGAATAGGTGAATGCACGCTATGCAAAGGCATAGCATAAGCAATCACGCAATAGTCCCTTTCAATGTCAATTGTCCAGATTTCCATTAGAAACACCTTGCGGTCTTATGTCTATATATCAGCAGGCGAAAGGTCCCCCAATCGCCTGTTATTCTCAAATATGGCTACAAAGTTAATCAATAACCTGAATTTTCAGCCATCTTTCTTTTTGTTTTTATTCTTTCCCATTGTCTTTCAGTCCATAATATTTCATCTTATTATATAAGGTTGTCCTGCCTATGCCCAATAACCGGGCGGCATCCTTCTTGTTTCCGTTTGTCTGTTCAAGGGCACGCCGGATACGTTCCTTCTCCTCTTCATCGCTCCTCAACTCGAAGCCGTTGCCGTCCGGGAGAGATTTCCCATTGAATAATTGGAGATGGTCTGCGGTTATCGTGTTCCCCTCCGTGCGTAGGACGGCAGCCTGTATCTTCTGTTTTAGTTCGCGGACATTACCCGGCCACGGATAAGCCAGCAGTGCTTGCCGTGCGGAAGCGTCAAAGCCGGTTATATCCTTTTCAAACTCACGGTTGCCTTGTTCCCTGAAGAACTCCGCAAGTGGCAGGATGTCTTCCCTGCACTCGCGCAGCGGAGGGACGGTTATCTCAAACTCCTGCAGGCGGTACAGCAAATCCTGCCGGAAACGGCGTTCCGCCACGGCTTTGTGCAGATCTTCGTTGGTGGCGGCTACAATCCTGACATTGGCGGTACGGTCCCTGCTTGCACCCATAGGACGGTAACGGTGCTCCTGGATGGCACGCAACAGCATCTGCTGTGTTTCCAAAGAGAGGTTGCCTATCTCGTCAAGGAACAGCGTGCCGCTGTCGGCTTCCCTGAAATACCCGTCCTTGTCGGAGACGGCTCCAGTGAATGCCCCTTTCACATGACCGAACAAGTCCGACTTGGCCTGTTCCGGGGAGAGCGTGCCGCAGTCCACCGGAATGAACGGCTTGTCTTTCACCCGACTGTAATCATGTACCATCCGGGCAAGATGCTCCTTGCCCGTGCCGTTTTCACCCAATATCAGCACGCCTATACGTGTCGGGGCTATCATACGGATGCTCTTCTTGATGCTCTGGAAAGCCGCTCCTTCCCGTTTGAAGACAGGTGTCCGGACATCTTTCTTCCGTTCCTGCTCTTGGAACAAGGAGCGTATGAGCGGCAGAAGCTTGTCCTCAACCAGTATCTTGGGCAGGTAATCCGCCGAGCCGAGCTTCATGCTCTCCACCGCCGTATGCACTTCGGCGTAATCGGTCATGACAATGAACGGCTGTTCCATTCCCGCATCCCGCATCTGGCGCAACAGTCCGATGCTCTCGCCGTCGGGCAGGCGCAGGTCGGCAAGGATTATGTCATCTTCCTCACAGCCTGCCAGCAGTTTTCTTGCCGAAGACAGACTACCGGCACTACGGGTTTGAAACCCGTTTTTCTCCAGAAGGGTACAAACATAGGTGCTGTACACGGGATTGTCCTCAACCACGATTATCCTGCCCATCGTACTTCCTCCTTTCTTCCTTTGCCAGCCGTATGATATTGTCTCCCGTTTCAAGTATTTCCATAACGGCTTCGTGTATCTTCTTCTCGTCGGGGACTCTTTCTGTCAGCAGAGTCTGCAATTTATGCAAGGGCGCTTCCGTGCGTAGTACCATCCATGAACTTCTCAGATGGTGTATCCATCGGCGTAAGGCTTCCGTATCTTTTCGTTCTGCGGTATCCTTGACGGCACTCATTTCTTCATCCGTCGCCTCTATTAGTTTGTCAAGAAGCACAGACTCGTTTCCACAAGAAAGCAGTGTGGAAAAGTCCGGCTTTACGGCTTCCGCACGTGTAGTGATACAGCCTGCACATGTATCCATAAGTTCCTGCATGGAGAATGGCTTGAGAAGGACTCCGGAGAATCCCATGCCGGTGAGTTCTTCCTTGCCGTAGCCCGTTGAAGCGGTAGCCACGACTATCGGCATATCCTTTGAATTGCCCACGTTGGACGAGCGTAACAGTTCCAGTACCTCATAGCCGCTTGTCTCCGGCATTTTCAGGTCGGTTATCAGCAAGTCATAGTCGCGGTTGCGTATGTATTCCATAAGATCGCTGATGTTGCTTACCGTATCGCAGCGGACACCGTTCCTTGCAAACATTTCCTTCATCATGGAAAGCAGGGATTCGTTGTCATCAAGGGCTATCACCGAGAAAGACACTTCGGAATAATAGACTGGCATTGTTTGGGCAATCTGCTCCGGTATATTGTCCGCAGTGCTCATTGGAAGCACTACCGTGAAGCGCGTGCCTTTTCCTTTGATGCTTTCCACGGCGACTGTACCCCGAAGCATATTGACGATACGTTTTACAATGGATAAACCGAGACCGAACCCGTCCTGCGAGGCGGCGTTCGGCAACTGCTCGAAGGCATTGAATATGCGTTCCTGCTCCTCGCTGTTCATTCCGCTGCCGGTATCTTCCACGATAAGATACAGTTTTCCATCCCCATAGTGCATTTTCAAGGTGACACTGCCCGTCTCGGTGAACTTGACCGCATTTGAGAGCAGGTTGTCACCGACCTGCATGAGCCGTTCCCTGTCCCCGAAAAGCACCTCGTCCTTTTCGGATTCCACGGACAGTTTCAGACCTTTGTTACTGGCAAGCGGCGTAAACTCGGCTTGCAAGGTATCAGATACACTCCGCAGGGAGAACGGGATGGAGTTTGCCTGCTCCTTTCCGCTGTCAAGACGGAAATAACCGAGCATCGTGCTTAGCATGGAAACCATGCGGTGGGAGGTCAGAAGGGCTTTCCGGGCATAATCCTGGGATATGCCGGTGTCCGTTTCATTCACTGCCATCTCCGCATAACCGATAATGACGGACAGCGGTGTGCGCAGCTCGTGTGTAATGGTCTGCATGATCCTGTGACGGTTGGAGATAAGCTCCTCGTTCGCCTTGACCGATTGCTGCAGTTTTACCACATGTTCTTCCAGTTCTTTCCTGTTGGCTGCTTTCTCCTTGATGTCCCGGTGGATTTTCAGGTAGGAGAAGACGAGCAGGAGAATGGCAGACACGACAAGTCCGGTAATGGTCATGACGGAACGTTCGTAGGAGGACTGAAGTTCTTCCTGCCTCTGTTGGAACGCCTTTTCCGTCTGTTCGTCAAGAGCGGTAATCAGCGTGTACAGCCTGCCGTTCAGTTCCTTGTTCCGTATGCGCAGGCTGTCCGTATAATCATCGAGGTCTTCCTGACGTTCCTGTTGCATGGAAATCAGCCGCTCGTTCAAGCTGTGCAGGGCATTGGGGGATGCCGGCACTTGTACGGTCTCCTTTTTGCCGAACAGTCCGGCAAGACCTTTTTTCTTGCGTGTGACGGTTTGTGTGCGTGTAGCCTGCCGGGTGACGGAGGGCAGGCTGTTGAGAAGCAGGCTGTCCGCCTCGTCCTGACGGTGTACCGCCTGCATGATGCCATGCAGGTGTTCTTCCTTTTGTTTCAATAATAAACAAAGCGTGTCCAACTGTTCGGGGCGGACAAATTCCCTGCAAGGGGACTTCAAACGTTGAAGCAGGCTGTCCACACGAAGACGGTATGCCTTGTACTTTTCGTAGTCATCCATAGTCCATGCGATGACTGACTCACCGTATGTGGCAAGTGTGGTAATCCGGCGATGGGCGGTATTTATATCCCGCTGAATCTGTTGGATTTCCACTGTCTTCTTCTCTAAAGTTCCTAATTGTGTACGCTCATACATCAAGATAGCAACCATAGTTCCGATGACTGCTATCAATATGATGTATCCTAAAAGTATTCTATGTTGTAGTAATAGCTTCATCTCAATAATTGCGCTATTTTAGCTTGCATTTATTCACAATCAAAATATCCAATCTAATAAAAAATTAACAACAACTTAGTGTATAGGTTGTATTTCTCCTTTTTTTGTTATATACAAACAAACGAAAGAGCATACACCACAGGCAACAAATACAATCCCCGCAGTCCGTAACGGGTCTCCAATTCCGACCAACGGTGAGACAAACCCTCCGAATGCGAATGAAACGGCTCCAAGCAAGGCAGAAGCACTTCCTGAAAATTCCCTGCCTTTATCCATAGCAAGAGTTGTAGAAGAGGTAAAACAAAGCCCCAACGAGGAAAGGATTCCGAGCATAAAGACTTCATAGACGAGAAATCCGCAACCGATAAATAATGATACCGCTTCGCATATCGAGAAAAACAACAAACCGGCACTTCCCAGTAGCACTCCATTCTCTATACGCCTGAATTTGGTGGCAAGAGAAGCCGATATAACTACAGCAAGTGCGTTTATGCCAAAGCACATACTGAATTCAAACGGAGTAAACCCATAATGCTGCTGCATGATGAAGGGAGCGGAAGCAATATTGGCAAAAAGTGCAGCTTGGGAAAACCCAAGCTGCAACATATACCCCATGTAGAGACGGTTTCTCGATAAAGGTATGAAGTATGACGGTAAATTTAAGAGATTGGATGAAACACGTCTCTCCACGGGTATAGATTCTTGATAATACAGACAAGCGAATAACAACAGTATGCCAATAAATAACAGGATAATAAAGATTCCTTTCCAACCAGCCGATTCAGTCATTGTTCCCCCTATGACAGGAGCCAATACCGGAGCTATACCGTTGATGGAACCCACAATTGCCAAAATCCGGACCAGTTCACGACCAGCAAACAAGTCTGTTGATATGGAACGGGCTATGACAATACTTCCGGCTGCTGAAATACCTTGAAGCAAGCGAAATATGACAAACACATATATATGGTTAGAAAACAGACACAGTAATGTAGATAGTATGAAGAATAACAATGTCCATAATAATACCGGTTTTCTGCCATATCGATTACTCATGGGACCAAAAAGTAACTGTCCCACAGCCAGACCAACCATACAGGATGTCAAGCTGAATTGTACCAGTGATGTACTGGTATCAAACCAATTCACCATAGAAGGTAAAGCAGGCAGATACATGTTTGTTACAAATGGACCAAAGGCTGTCAGTAGTCCCAAAAAGACCAGCAGAAACATCCGATAGGAACTGGCTTTTATTGTCAATGTATTCATTCGCAACCGCCTCCCAACGCATTATACAGATTAATAACAGACTGGCAGTATGTAAATTTGTCAGAAACAACTCCCAACTGCGCATTCAGCAATGACTGGCGTGCTGTCAGTAGTTCCAGATAGGTGGCATTTCCTGTGAGGTACAATGCCTCGGAAGTCTGTACGGTACGCTCCAACTCATTGCACTGTTTCAGGTGGTTGTCAAGACTTCTTTTTATTGATTCCGTAGCATACAATCCATCATTCACTTCCTGACCGGCATCCAACAATGTTTGCTTGTAGGCGAGCTGGGCAATCTGTTCCTCGTCTTTGGATACACGCAGGTTTGATATAAGTTTCCCCCTGTTGAAAATGGGTTGTGTCAGAGATGCGACAGCTGAAAGTATCCATCCGCCCGGATTGGTCACAGCTTGTCCCAGAGAGTTTGTCCAGCCGGTACTTCCGGTCAGTGTAAGATTGGGATAGAAGGCCGAACGTGCCTGGTTGGTCGCATAGTAAGCATTTGCCAATGTCATTTCTGCCTGTACTACATCCGGACGTTTCGACAGCAGCCGCAAGGGAATTCCGACATTAAATTGTTCAGGAAAATCCTGTTGCTTTAAGCAGCCTCGCCGTATGCTTTGAGAGGTTGTTCCTAAAAGCGTGCAAAGTGTATTTTCCGCTTCGCGCTGTTGCCTCTGCAAGTCGTTGTGAGTAGCCTCCAGTTCGTATAGACTGGCACGCGCCTGCGTGATGGCATTCTCCGTTTCTTCGCCCACTTTGAACTTGGATTCCATAGTTCGTATCTGTTCTCTCCATATTTCCAATGTGGCTTGGCTAATCCTTAGTTGTTCATCCAACAGCAAGAGTGAGAAATAATCGTTCGCTATGGTTGCAATCAACTCTGAACGGATAGCCTGCTGGTAAGCTTTTTGTTCTAGCAAGGTAGCCTGAACACCTTTCTTGGCATTGCGTAGACTCCCAAAAAGGTCTATTTCCCAACTTGCCTGAATGGGCAGTTCATAGGTTTTTACCGCTTTATGCCCGTCCGTACCAGTCAGTGCACCTTGCGGGGAGAGGGTCAATGACGGCAGGAACGACAGACGTGCTGCTTTGAGCTGTGCCTTAGCCTGATCAACACGCAGCATGGCTGTTTGCATGTCGGTATTATTTTCCAACCCGTAGAAAATCAGGTCTTGCAGCAATGTATCCCGAAATATTTCTTGCCAGGGTATATCACCCAATGTCAGGGAATCCTCTGCCCGGCTATCATATCTGTTTTGAAACAGGCTGTCTACCGGCAAACCTTCCGGGCGCTGATAATTGCGATAGATATGGCAGCTACTTAATAATGCCATACACATTGTTATATATATTATCTTTTTCATACTTGTCTGTCTTCTTTTCGTTTACCCATTACCCGTTCCTCGATATACTGAAACACGATGAAAAAAGCGGGTGTTACAAATAATAAGGCTACGGTTCCGATCATCAGTCCACCCACTGTACCCACTCCCAGAGATTGGTTTCCGTTGGCACCTACTCCAGAAGCGAACATCAGCGGAAGCAGACCAAAAATCATAGTGAGCGCCGTCATCAAGATGGGGCGGAAACGGACGGTGGCGGCACTCATGGCGGCTTGTGTCAGTGACATGCCCGCCTGACGCCGTTCGGTAGCGTATTCTGTTAGCAGGATTGCCGTTTTGGAAAGTAGTCCGATCAACATAATCAGTCCCGTTTGCAGATAGATATTATTCTCAATGCCCCATATGCGTGCAAAAAGGAAACTTCCCATCAAACCAAAAGGAACAGAAAGGATTACTGCCATAGGTATAAACATACTTTCGTAGAGAGCGCAGAGTATCAGGTAGATGAACAAGATACATACGCCATAAATGATGACGGTATCGTGTGAGCCCGCCATTTGCTCCTCTTCGCGCGTCATGCCGGAATATTCATAACCGTATCCGGTAGGCAGAGTTTGTGCAGCCACCTCAGTTACGGCACTGATCACGTCGCCTGAACTATAGCCTTCTGCCGGCATACCCTGCACATTGATAGAGGAAAACATGTTGAAGCGTGTCAATGACTCCGCACCATAGGTTTTAGTCAGCTTCACAAACTGGCTGACCGGTGCCATGCCACCACTTGTTTTCACAAAGATATTGTCCAATGACTGCATATTTTTACGGCTGTCCGACGGGGCCTGGATAATGACACGATATAGCTTTGTAAAGCGGTTGAAGTTAGAGGCATAGATACTTCCGAAATACCCGGACAACACACCGAGTACTTCGTCCGTGGTAGTACCTGCACGTTGGCACTGCGCTTCATCCACCTCCACGCGGTATTGCGGGAAATTGGCACTAAATGATGTATAGGCCATTTGTATTTCCGGACGTTTGTTCAGCTCTACCAAGAATTCACCGGTCACTTTGCTCAAAGCGTCTATACCCTTTCCGCTACGGTCCTGAATATAGAGTTCAAAACTGTTTCCTGTGCCATATCCCGAAATCATGGGTGGCGAGAAGACAAAGATACTGGCGTTCTTGATGCCTGCCGTACGGCGGTATATCTCTTTGGAGATAGCGTCCACACTGCTTTCCTTGGCCTGCCGTTCGTCCCAGTGCTTCAGCTTTATGATGAACATACCGTGCGAGGCACCGCTGCTTCCACCCATACTGAATCCTGTCACCTTGTTGAAATTGTCTATCTGCGGAATTTCTTTCAGTTCTTTTTCTATCTTATTCATGATGCCAGCCGTTTCTGCCAGCGTGCTTCCGGCAGGAGCATCCAGACTGACGAATATAGAACCGGTGTCTTCCGAAGGAACAAGCCCGGTCTTGGTAGTACTCATCAAATAGCAAAGTAACAGGGTTGCCAATCCTAATGAAGACCATGCCAGCCATTTACGCTTGATGAAGAACTTGGCTCCCATCTTGTACTTCAAAACGATACGCTTGAAGGCCGAATCGAAAGCCATACGGAAACGGGTGGAAAATTCCGGCTTTTTCCCTTCCACGAGAATCTCGTTCGGGCGAAGTATCAGTGCGCAAAGAGCGGGTGAAAGCGTCAATGCGTTAATGGCCGAAATGCCTACGGCAACCGCCATTGTAATACCGAACTGCGTATAGAAGATGCCTGATGTTCCTCCCATGAAAGATACAGGAACGAATACCGCCATAAAGACCAATGTGGATGTGACAATGGCCGATGCTATACCGTTCATGGCATCTATGGAAGCTTTGTAGGGCGAACGATAACCTTCATCGAAACGGGTTTGTACCGCTTCGACCACGATGATTGCGTCGTCTACGATTGTACCGATAGCAAGAACCAGTGCGAAGAGTGTTAATAGATTAATACTGAACCCGGCAACATAGAGTGCCGCAAATGTACCAATCAGTGATACAAAGATACTGATGGTTGGGATTAGCGTGGAGCGTGGATTCTGTAAAAATACATATACCACTAATACCACCAGCACAATGGCTTCCAGCAAGGTCTTGATAACTTCATCGATAGAGGCATCGAGGAAGTTCTTCGTACTCATCAGTTCCACTATCTCCATGTCTTCAGGAAGGGTCTCTTTCAACTCGTCCAGATACTTGTCTATATTGGTGATGATTTCATTGGCATTTGTTCCGGCTGTCTGGTTAATCATGCAGGAACTTCCGGGAGCACCGTTGACACCGCCGGTATAGGTATAACTTTGCGCACCCAATTCTACGGTGGCAATATCTTTCAGTCTTAATACACGACCGTCGTCGTACGCTTTGATAACAATCTCCTCAAATTCCGATTCAGTTTCCAAGCGACCACGATATTTCAATGTGTATTGATATACATTCTTCGAGTCTTCACCGATGGAACCGGTGGATGCCTCGATATTCTGGCTGGAAAGAGCCGCCTCTACATCACTCGGTTCCAGTTCGTACTGCGCCATAACGTCCGGTTTCAACCAAATACGCATGGCATAGTCACCTCCCATGACATTTACCTCGCCTACACCGGAAATGCGTTGCAGCTGGGGTTTCACGTTGATAGTAAGATAATTTGTCAGGAAAGTCTCGTCATATGTCCCTTTCGGACTGTAAAGACCGAATATCTTCAACATGCTGCTTTGGCGTTTCATGGTAGTGACGCCAACTTTAGTTACCTCTGCCGGAAGCAGTGAGGTGGCGGTGGACACTTTGTTCTGCACGTTGACGGCTGCCATGTCCGGGTCGCTGCCCTGTTTGAAGTAAACCGTAATTTCAGCACTACCGGTGTTACTGGCGGTAGAGGTCATATAAGTCATGTTTTCCACCCCATTGATAGCTTCTTCCAATGGAACTATTACACTTTTCTGTACGGCTTCCGCATTGGCTCCGCTATAGGTTGTGGAAACGCGGATGGTAGGAGGGGCTATATCAGGATATTGTTCCACGGACAATGCGTATAGCCCTATTAATCCGGCAACCAGGATAACAACCGAGATGACTATGGAAAGTATCGGTCTATCTATGAATTTCTGTAGTTTCATAAGCTATTCTTCCTCCTTTTCTTTGGTTATGGATACGGTGGTACCATCTTTCAGCAGACCCGCACCTTCGGAAACAATCACATCACCTTCCTGTAAACCTTCCTCTACTATATATTCTGTTCCGTCATTAATTTCAAATACAGTTATCGGTGTGGAGACAGCCTTGCCATCTATTACCTTATAGGCAAAAATGCGGTTCTGTATTTCATAGGTGGCTCCTTGGGGAATAACGATACATTGCGACCTATCATACGGAATGATGATATTGGCCTGCCCGCCACTCATCAGACGTTTGTCCTTGTTGTCAAACACGGCACGCATGCTTACAGTTCCGGTTGTTTTATCGATAATGCCGCTGATGACATCTATCTTTCCTTTCTGTTCATAATTCGAACCATCGTTCAGTTCCAATGAAACTTCCGGAAAGGATTGTAGTGCTTTATCCAAAGACCCATATTGGGCTGTAAGGGAAAGTACTTGTTTTTCTGTCAGAGAAAAATAGGCATACATCTCTGAATTGTCCGATACATTAATCAAGGCATCCGTCATGGATGAACTGACTAATGCTCCGATACGAAAGGAGGTCATGCCCGCATACCCGTCTACGGGACTTTTCACTTCCGTGTAGGATAGGTTGTTACGGGCATCTGTCATTTCAGCTTGTGCCTGTAATAGGGCAGCTTTAGCACTTTTATAATCATTTTGAGCCGTACGCAACTCGAAATCTGAAATTACTTTGTCGTTGAATAAGGATTGTTTTCCTTCCAATGTTTGTTTGGCAGTCGCTTCGTTGGCTTCTGCCGTCGCTACAGCCGCTTCTGCTTTTTGCAGGGCAGCTTTGTATGGTACCTGGTCTATAATGAACAGAACTTGTCCTTTATGGACATGGGCACCTTCCTCTACGCAGACTTGCGTGATTGTTCCTGATACTTGAGGACGTACTTCCACATCCTGTCTCCCTTCTATCACTGCGGAGTATTTGACAGAAAGCTGTCTGTCTTCCGGCTTTAATGTCATAAGGGGATAATTTTCACCCTCCTGCTGCTGTTTTGTATTCTGTTGGCAACTGAACAGCAAAGATACACAGCATAAAACTGATACAAAAACACTTCTTACCTTCATTTTTTTATTAAATTTATTGTTTTTATGCCGCAAAAATAAAACTGGAATTTCCAACTCTATTTGGACAAATAGCACAAGGATTTGTCCAAATAGCCCCTTATTAAAGAACATTAGCAAATAGAATGTCTATTTGACGCATTAAATTGTCTAATAAGGACAACTTTTCATATTTTTGTAGCGAAACGTAAGCCAATGCAATAAGTATGATACAGAAAGATTTGTTTCTATTATTCCCTCCTAACTGTTACAGAGAAGGATTGCTGCTCTTAGTATCTCCCGATAAGTTCCACAAACTGGAAGGGAATAGTATTGAGGAGAGTCGTTTACACATGCTGGTATGTGACGGCACACTGGAATTGGAGTTGAATGGGGAACTACATGAGATGAAAGGACCAACCTTTTTTGATATAATGGAAACTGTCACAATCCGAATAAATAAGGTCAGTCCGAATTTACGGGCATGGTGTCTATTCATCACTTTCGAGTTTGCCAGTGAATCTTTGAAAAATCTTCGTCCCGGTCCCTTGAACCGTTTACTGGAAAAGTTGTACATTCCTATATGGAACCTTTCACAGAAAGAAAGTGAAATTCTTGAAAGACAGTTGTTACTTTTGAAGGAAACTCTTGACAATCCGAATCATTATTACCGGCAAGAACTCTCTGAAACTTATTTCAGAAGTTTCAGCCTTGAATTAGGAAATATCTTGTTTACTTATGAAGAGAATGCAAATGACTCTCAGCCTTACATCAGTAAAAGAGATTTTATTGCATTGAATTTTATGAAGCTCGTTTCCAAACATTCCATGGAAGAACATAGCATTGATTTTTATGCGGACACCTTATGTATTTCCACCAAACATCTCACTCGCATTATCAAAGCGATGACAGGTAAAACTCCACACACAATTATTTGCAATGAACTGATTCATCAGGCTATGACTATGCTTGAAGATGATAGTATTCCTGTATCACAGATAGCAGAGAAACTTCATTTTTCAGATCAGGCGGCATTTTGCAAATTCTTCAAGAAACACAAGAAGATTCCACCAATGGCATACAGAAGAAGGAAAAATGAATAAAACTAAGAATAAGTTTCTGGTAAGAATGAATTTCTACTTGAAACTTATTAGACTCAATAATAATAAAAAGAATTGTATCATCACTCAAAAATAGAGTTTGATGGTCAGTATCATATTTTCATACCCTTGTATATGCCGATAAGGAATGAATTCTGCATACTTTGGAGTCGTTGGTTACGGAAACCGGAGAATTCAGCCAAACAGCTTAGAATAGATAGGATAACGTTACACTGCAAATTGGAAGAGTATAGACTGAAATATAAATATCAGTAACAATAACTGATAATTTATTAGATTTGGCTATCTGTAATTGTGTGTTTCTCAAAAATAATGCTATCTTTGCATTTAGAAAATGCGTTCTTTTAATTTAATGCAAAACGAAGTAGAATACAGAGTTTCGCTTGTTTCTAAATCGTTACCTGTAAAAAAATAATTCCTTACAAAATGCTTATTATCAGTAATAAATAGAATTATCAATGTCTTCTCTGGTGAAATGTAAACCGCTTGTCGATACCTGCGGCTTTCGCCCAAGGTTTGATAAGCAGGTTCATCATCGACGGACTGGGCAAATCGAACACATGATCGTCTGCTGTCTTTTCTCCTCGTTCCGGCATCCACTTCAACGCTTCAGGAGAAAGCGGCAGATAAATCGGTTCTTTGGTCTTCTGCATGGACACTGCCAACCGATATTGTCCTCTATCGACGAAGACATCTTTCCACTTCAATCCAACAATATCGCTCACGCGCAATCCGCAGAAGCAGGAGAACAAATAAGCGGACTTTACAGCCTCATTATTCATCGGAGTGGCAATCAATGCCCGCACTTCCTCGATAGTCATATATGACCGCTTGCTCTCCGGCAGACGAATCTTGTCCGAATTATTGATTTTGGTAAACGGATTGACTTTGATAATCTCCTCACGAACGGCAGCGTTCAAAGCTCCATTCAGGATACGGTAGTAGGTGTGGAGTGTAAAGTTCGACACACGTTTCCCTTTTGGGCGATATTCCGTCATCAGATAATCGAGGTAGTCCTGGCAGAATGCTTTGTCTATCCGATCCATTGTCATTCGTTCTCCTGCATAATCTTTCAAAATGCGAATGGTAACTGAGATTTGGTTCCCGTCTTTCTTTCCCCGTTTTGCCTGATTCTCTTTATACGTATTCATCCAATCAAGCAAGAATACCTTTTCCCTATTCTCGATCCCTGCCTCTCCATTCGTCAATTCAATGATGCGTTTCGACTTGATGGCATTGGCTGCGTCCATCGTAACCAGATTCTGTTTCCGAGCATTATTATCCGTTTCCGGGATGATATACATTTTGAGGTACTCGTATGTCCGCTTTCCGTCGCGGTATATATCCAGATACAAACTCTTACTTCCGTCACTCAGCGGTTTCATCCGAAGACGGATCGGTTCTTTGACTTTCGTCGGCTTCTTTACTCGTGGCATAAGCAATTCCTTTTTTCGTTATTTCTGTCGCAAAGGTAGAAATAATAATCCAAAACAAGGAACAAATAAGAAACAAAAATGTACCAAATAAGGACCAATCAACCGAAAATAATGAAAGCAACTGAAAAGAAATATACCCTTATAAATAGCTATAAAACAGCGTATTTATTTTCATTTGTTTGGTTGTTGTTTTCATTTCAGATATGTATTATATAAATCTGGTAAATTTAAAATGAGATCAAAAATAATTAGTCTAAGTATGTTTGTACCCTTCATAAAGGGCACAGGCTGCTTTTACTTATTTTGATCTCGGGCTTACCAGAGCCTAACCAAAGAAATAAGAAAAGGGGTGTTGTGTCCTTTTCTTATTTGATAGCAAGCAGTATTTTGATAAAAAACAATATAATGGGGGAGGCCGAAACCCCGATAGAGTAGGTAACTTAAAAAAATAATAGTATGAGTAGTCATTTATGGAAAGTCACCGCCAAGAAAGCAGTGGGAAAAGTTGCTAAAGGGATGGAAGTGGAAGTAGTGAAAAGCGGAACTACTGCCAAACCGGTTATTAAAGAGATAGAAGAAGCGTTTAAGCGCAAGTATGGAATTTCTTTGATTCCGGGATGTAGCTTGGCAAACTTCGATATGGTGGAAGTAAAATAATAGGTATCATGAGTTTATTTACAGAAGAAGATAAGATTTTTGAAGCGTGGGAAAAGGTATTGGAGAACTCGCATTTGGTAACAGACGGCATTGTCGATGAGAAAAAATGGTTAGAGTCTTCACCAAAAATATTGTTTGTATTGAAAGAAGCCAATCATAAAGGTAAACCACATTCTGCTTCTCTTTCAAGAGAATGGTTGTATGATGGAGCCGGAAGCAATACTTGGGGGAACATTGCGATGTGGACACATGCTATCCGGCATTATAAAGAGAATCTTCAATGGTCGGATGAAATCAATCTACGTTCATTGGAAAAGGCGAGACGCAAGCATCATTTACAAACGGTCGCGGCGATGAATCTGAAGAAGACTCCCGGAGGTGCAAATACCAATAAAGTCGAACTTCGTGAATTCGTGAAAAAACACAAGGGCTTGTTGCGCAGTCAGGTTGATCTTTATTGGTCTCAAACCGATATTATTGTTTGTTGTGGGGTAGAAGTTGGTAGCTTGTTCCGGAGCCTTATAAAAGACATTTCGTTGCAAAAACATGTATTTGAAACTGCTGATAAGGAGATGGCAAAGAAAATTCTTTATTATCAGACCGGTGACGGAAAGCTGATTATTGATTTTTATCATCCGCAGGCTCATATAAGTAAGGGGTTTATGTATAATTCTATTCGCGACATTGTGTCGCTCTTCTACAAATCTTAGTTGAATAGGATTGGATATGAGTGCTGATGAGGTAGTATTAACTAAAATTTCTGAGCCTCTGTATGAAACGCATGCCAAAGACTTCATCGAGCATAGCTATCCGGCAACAATGCCAATACAATGATGTTCTTTACTCAAAAAGGTAAATGTTACTGGCTAAAAGTATATGAAATTCCTGAAGGAACGAAGAACTCAAAAGAATGTGCCATTCAGAATCTGCTGAATATCGATTCTGACGATGCATAAGCCATGTAAAGAGAAATAAGAGTTTCGTTTTCATATCTGTTATTTTTAAGTTATTACTTTGATGCAAAGGTAAAAGCAAGAGGGTGTCGAAACTCTCATAAACTAAAAATCACCCTCGCCACAGGCTGAACTGCACCCCAAAAGTTGGACATAAAACTTTAGGAGTGTAGTTCAGGCAGTTGTAGCGAGGGTGATTTCAATAAAAGGGGAGTTTTGACACATCCCCCAATTTGTTTTATCAGGAAGTTCACTTCCTTTTTTTGATTATTCAACCGGACTGAATGTGACTTGATTCACTTATCTGTTCCTTCACTCCATTGTTTACCGAAACTCGTCTGTTCTGTTTCCACGCATCCACGATGTCCGTGCACCTTACATTCATCCAACGCTGATTGTAACTGCTGGAATTCATCATCGGAAAGCGTGACGTTCCAAGCCCCCAGATTCTCCAGAATCCTTTCCTGATTCTTGGAACCGGGAATAGGTACGACAT